>OLSQ01000301.1_pt1 | contig 50479 bp, 39 predicted proteins | sample 1672561 | NCBI WGS metagenome assembly OLSQ01 (sample SAMEA3136699, study PRJEB25190) | human gut metagenome | biome: human gut; feature: human-associated habitat; material: faeces | place: Austria | collected 2013
CCCCTCACCCCACACCCCTCACCTCTTACCTCTTACCTCTTACCTCTTACCCAAATTCACTTGCCATATCCCTCGATTTTGTATACCTTTGTCAGTCCTACCGAACCATATCATGGAAAAAAAGATTTTAGTCGCTGTTGATTCCTTCAAGGGGTCGTTGACTTCCGGAGAAGTGGCCGCCGCTTGCCGTGAAGGCATTCTCAACGCCTGTCCGCAGGCCATTGTGAAAGATTTCGCGATTGCCGATGGCGGCGAAGGCTCCGTTGCCGCGATTCAGCGCGCCATCGGTGGCCGTACGCGCGCGGTCGACGTCTGCGGCCCCCTCGGCGAGTCTGTCCGCGCACACTATCTGATTGGCGTCGATGGCTCCACGGCATTCATCGAAATGGCAGCCGCTGCCGGTCTTACCCTTGTGCCGTCAGAATCCCGCAATCCGCTCTACACCACTACATTCGGTGTCGGACAGCTTATAGCCGACGCCCGCGCGCAGGGCTGCACGCGTTTTGTAGTCGGCATCGGCGGAAGCGCCACCGACGACGGTGGCACAGGCATGCTTCAGGCCCTCGGGTTCCGCTTCATCGACGCTGACGGTCGTACGCTCGGATGCGGCGGCCGCATCCTCGGGCAGATAGCCGCAGTCGAAATCCCGCCCGAAGTCGTCCGCCCTGGCGAAGAATTCACGGTCATGTGCGACGTCGACAATCCACTTACCGGTCCGCAGGGAGCGTCCGTTGTCTTCGGCCCACAGAAGGGCGCTTCCCCGGCGATAGTCCGTCGCCTCGAGAGCGGTATGCGCAACTATGCCGCCGTGATCCGCCGAATGGGGCTGGAGGATGTCGAATCATTTCCGGGAGCCGGGGCAGCCGGAGGACTCGGCGCCGCATTCAAGGCCTTTTTCGGCGCCCGCCTATGTCGCGGTGTGGAAGTCATTCTCGAACTCAGCGGTTTTGACCGCGCGCTTGAAGGCGCTTCGCTCGTCATCACCGGCGAAGGATCCATCGACGGCCAGACCCTCCGCGGCAAGGCTCCCGCCGGCGTTCTCCGGGCCGCATCGCGGTGCGGCGTACCGGTCATCGCCATTGCCGGCAACGTCCGCTCGGCCCGGGCGCTCAACGATGCCGGATTCCTCGCCGTGCTCCCGGTCGTCCCCGGTCCGTGCCCGCTTCACGTCGCAATGCGTCCCGACGTGGCTCGCGGGAATGTGACCCGTACTGTCACGCAGGCAATTCGTCTCTGGGCCTCCGGCCATACTTCCGCCCGATAGTGGCACATCACTCACATCCGCTACATCCGTCACACCCGCGCATCTCACGGGCTGAATATTTTGTCTGATCCTTGCCCGGTTTCTGCCGATTTTGTAACTTTGCCGATGTTATGACACAGGACGAAAAGCTTAAGATTGAAGAAAAGATCATCGAGTATCTGCGCACGGTCATCGATCCCGAGATCGCCGTGGACATTTACTCGCTCGGAATGATATATAAGATCGACCTTGAGGACGACGGAGCCCTCAGCATCGACATGACACTCACCGCACCCAATTGCCCGATGGCCGACTTCATCATCGAGGACGTCCATCAGAAGCTCAACAGCATTCCCGGTGTGACGTCCGTCAACGTCAACCTCGTCTTTGAGCCCGAGTGGAACAAGGACATGATGAGCGAGGAGGCAAAGCTTGAACTCGGGTTCCTTTAAACACTGCCATCCGGATGGTATATTTTATCAGTGATCTTCATTTGGGCGCGCGATATATCGCCGACCGCCGCGCGCACGAGAAGCGCGTTGTGCGTTTCCTCGAAACCATTGCCGCCGATGCCACGCACCTCTATCTGCTTGGCGACATCCTCGATTACTGGTATGAGTACCGCACGGTCGTCCCCCGCGGTTACGTCCGCTTCTTCGGCGCGCTGGCCCGTCTTGCCGATGCCGGCGTGAAGATAACCTGGCTCACGGGCAACCACGACATATGGCTTTTCGACTACCTCCGCGACGAACTCGGTATCGAGGTCGTTGACGCTCCCTACGTCAGCCGCGATATCCTCGGGAAGCGCTTCATTCTCGCCCACGGCGACCGTATCGGCCGCCGCACACCCTCGTTCCGCTTCATCTGCCGCCTGTTCCGCAGCAAGGTCTGTCAGTGTCTCTACTCAGCCATACATCCCCGCTGGACGGTGCCTTTCGCTCACATATGGAGCAAATCGAGCCGCGACAGCGGCAGCACCCTCCCTGTCGGCGAGCATGCCGAGCGGATCATTGCCGACGTAGCGTCTCTGGCAGCTCTCGGAGCCGATTTCATCGTCATCGGCCACCATCATATAATGCTCGACCGACGGCTGGCGTCCGGCCCGCGGCTGATCGTCCTCGGCGACTGGATCGCGCAGGATTCTTACGGACGGTTCGACGGCCGCACATTCCGGCTGCTGCGCTTCAATCCCGGCGGCAACTGAACTTTAGCCGGAATCAGCGCGTTATACCTTTAATCATACATCTGTAAATTATGTATATAGCATCGCAGAAGCGCAAGGAAAATATTGCCGAATACCTGATATATATGTGGCAGATCGAGGATATGATCCGTGCCAATGATCTCGACATCGATAAGATCAGGACCAACATCATCGATAAGTATGACCTCGACGACGTCCGCCGCAAGGAGATGACCGAGTGGTACGAATCGCTCATCGACATGATGCGCCGCGAAAACGTAGAGAAAAGCGGCCACATCCAGCTTAACAAAAACGTCATAATCCAGCTCGTCGATCTTCACAACGCTCTGCTGCGCGATCCACGCTTCAACCGGTACACACGTCAGTTCTACGCCGCGTTGCCCTACATCGTGGAGCTGCGCTCCAAAAGCGGCGTCGACCCCAAAGGCGAGATCGAGACCTGCTTCAACGCTCTTTACGGCATGCTCATGCTCCGGCTCCAGTCCAAGGAAGTGAATGCCGACACTCAGAACGCCGTCCGTCAGATCAGCCGCCTCATAGCCATGCTCAGCGACTACTTCATGCGCAACGAGCGCGAGGACATCTTCAAGCCCGATCCCGACTAACCTGCTCAAAAATATCTACAGACGCACCGCCGAAGTCTCTCTGCAAGGCAGAGACAGCAGGCGTCTCGCCTGCGCCGCCGAAGCACAAGGCGAACCGCCGAAGTCGCTCTGCAAGGCAGAGACAGCAGGCGTCTCGCCTGCACCCCCGACGAGCCCGGCCATAACCCCATGCTGCACCGCAAGGCAGCCTGCGGAGCAGGCGAGGCTGTTCATAACCGGGGGTGAAGCCCGCAAGGGCAAGCCCTCGGAAAGGCCATCCCACAAATCCGAGCCCGCAGAGCGGGTGACGCCGTGCTACCCGTCCACACCCCACCGCGAGCGCATCATCCCGCCTGCGTCCCATCCAGCCATGATATGAGCCTCGCCTGCTCAACCCACATCGGCCGAGGAATCCACACATTAACTATTTAAATTAATTTTAATCCTATAAATCACATTAAATTTATCTAACTTTGTCAGAATATAAATTATAAGCATATAATGGAGGCACAGAGCATGATTCGGATGGCGGATTTCGGCCATTTCCAAAACATTGGCTCCGATATTTCCGATGTGGATAGCCATTGTCTCGCTGATAATGACTATCTTTGTGCAATCTAAAAAATTATGGCTATGCGAAAACTTCTGCTGCCCCTCGCTTTCACCGCCTCGATACTGGCCGGTTTATCTCAAACCGCTGACGAACGTCTTGCCGGAGCAATGAACGCAGGCGACTGGTTTGCTTTGGACTCAATTTACACTGCGACTCCGAAAGACTCGATCAATCCATTCCTCGAAGTTTTTTCGCGTGGACTTATCGGGAACCGTCTCAACCGTCCTGAAATATCTATTCCGGCTTTTGAGGAATTGCTCGACTCGTATTCCTCCGGTCTTGACTTAGGCAATCTGCTCAATTCTGCCGTAATGCTCTCTATGGATTACAGCAAGGTAGGAGACAATGCCAGAGCGGCATCCATACTTGTCTCAGTTGTTGACGCTACCCGGCAGTATCTTGATTCGGCGACTGTTGCCGGGATGCAGATGTACATTGACCGTTACAGCGCTTTGTCACTGTATCAGCCATACTCCGTCGCGATAGATGGAGATTGCGGAAAAGTGCCATTTCGGATCGCACCTGTAGGTAAACCGGAGAAAAAATCGGTGCTGATGAAGCTTGACAACAGCAGCGTCAACGGCATTGCGGCCGATATTACCTTCGATACAGGTGCCGGCGTAAATATCATTTCGGACTCTTTGGCACAGAAATTCGGACTGATTCCCCTTGAGGCATATAACAATGTCCGGGGAATCGGTACGCAAAAGGCTCAATATGCCATAGCGAAGGAAATATCGCTGGGTAACATTTCAATAACTGATGTGCCGTTTGTTATTGTCGATTTTGAAACAGATAACGAGGAGGCGAACCAATACATCGATTGTCTCAGCATTGTTGTGGGCAGTGAGCTTATGGTCCGGCTTAAAGATCTCACAATTGATTTTATTTCAGGGGAAATTACTGTTCCGCAGGCCGCCCCGCTAAAAGGCGCGACTCCTCCCAACATGTGCTTTTCTTCAACCATGAACCTTATAACCAAGGGGTTGGTGCATGGTAATCCCATGTGGATGTGTATTGATACGGGCGATGCGTCATACGGCTCGTTGAACGGCGAATTTTTTGAGAGAAACAAGGAATACGTTCTGGCAAACTCGCAGCCCGATACACTGCGCGTGGCCGGCATTGGCGGTGTCCATATCGCGGAGTGTTATAATCTTTCGGATGTGGATGTAATTCTGGCCGGAGCCTCCGCCGTGGTTCCTGAAATGACGGTCAATCCCGGCTTGAATCCGCTTGGTGCCGATTATGAATGTAATCTTGGATTGAAGTCGCTTATGCGGTTCGGTCGTATTCGCTTTAATATGGTTGATCTCACCGTCACGGCATGTCCGGCCGCCTCGATTGATTAAGGCAGTCACCTACTTGCGCAGCAGTTTCACCATCTTGACGGCCAGGTCGAAGGCTATCATCTTCGCGTTGCCGTTGAGCGATATGTCGTTGGCCGCCTCGTCAAGTTCACGGACGATCTCCTCGACGTTGCGTTCGTTGATGAACGGCGAGAAGCGCGATGAGAATGCCATTTCGTCAGACGTCATGGACACCAGCCGGCTGTCGCCGATGTTGAGCATGAAGTTGTCGCGCGTCATGCGCGAACTGTAATTAAGGAAGCTGATGATGCCTTCGCGGCCGAGATCGGCCACTTCGGCGCTCCATGCACGCAGATCCTTGATCTGACGCTTCCATGCCATGCGCATCAGCCGTACGAACAGGTCGAGTTGCCGGGCGTGGACCTTGGCGTTTTTCACCGAGCTGACAGCGTGGTTGATGTCGCCTTCGGCCAGCGCTGCCATCGCTGCGGCCTCGGCAGCATCGAGTTTCAGATTTTTTTGTAGGTATTCGGCTACTTCGGCATCGGGATAGCGCCGGACCTTGATGCGTTGCGTGCGCGAGTATATTGTCGGCAGGATCTCTGCGGGAGCATTGCTCGCGAATATGAAAAGTGTGTCGGGGTAGGGTTCCTCCACCAGTTTCAGCAGTTTGTTGGCTGCCTCGGGCTGGAGGCGCTCGGGAAGCCACATCAGCACGATCTTGTATCGTGATCGCCGTGCTGTGAGGTTGAGCCGCTCCACGAGCATGTTCGCTTCCTCGACATATATTTTCGGCCGCGCGTTGACATTCCCAAGCCGCGACAGCCAGTGTCCGAAGTCCATGAACGGATACTTCGTGATGAATTCATGGAAATCGGCCGCGAAGTCGTCACTTGTCGCCGTTGTGCCTTTCTTTACGACCGGAAAGCTGTAGTATGTGTCGATGTGGTTGAACGATGCGTGCTGCAGGCAGGCCTCGCAGCGGCCGCATGAGTCGCCGTCGTGGCGGTCGGTGCAGTGGATATATGCGGCCATGGCGCGCGCAAGAGCGAATTTGCCTGTCCCGCCGGGGCCTTCCAGCAGCAGCGCGTGAGGTATGTGGCCGCTGTCGGCCATGTCGCGCAGCCGCTCCTTTATATCTTCATGTCCGGGTATGTCGGCGAATCTCATTTTTGCGGATGTTCGTGGCTGACGACATATTCGCGGACCTTCTGGAAAAGGTGCGTGGCGAACACGAAGTCGTTCAGTGCCTCGTTGGCAGTGGTGTAGATCTGGCTCATGTCGCCGACCCACTCGCGGTGGCCTTTGTTGATGAATATGATGTTCTCGCCGATACCGAGCACCGAGTTCATGTCGTGGGTATTGATCACCGTGGTGATATTGTACTCATGCGTGATGTCGCGCAGAAGCTCGTCGATGACAATCGATGTCTTCGGGTCGAGGCCCGAGTTCGGCTCGTCGCAGAACAGGTATTTGGGATTCAGTGCTATGGCTCGCGCTATGGCCACGCGCTTCTGCATGCCGCCCGAGATTTCCGACGGATATTTATTTTCGGCACCGTTGAGGTTGACGCGCTCGAGACAGAACATGGCGCGGTCGCGGATTTCCGGCAGCGGATTGTCGGTGAACATCTTCAGCGGAAACATGACATTGCCCAGCACGGTCTCCGAGTCGAACAGTGCCGACCCCTGGAAGAGCATTCCTATTTCCTTGCGAAGGTCCTTGACCTGGGTTGCGTCCATTTTCAGCAGGTCGCGTCCGTCGAACAGTATTTCTCCTTTCTCGGGACGCAGCAGCCCGACGAGCGATTTCATCAGCACGGTCTTGCCCGAGCCGCTCTGGCCGATGATAAGGTTGGTCTTGCCGGTGTGGAACGTCGCGCTTATGTCGTGGAGCACCGTCTTGTCGTCGAACGACTTGGTCACGTTTTTAACTTCGATCATTGCAGCAGCAGTTTGGTGAGTAAGACATCGAACAGGAGAATAAGGATCGAGGAGGCGACCACGCCGTTGGTGCTCGACTTGCCCACGTCGAGTGCGCCGCCCTTGACATAGTAGCCGTAGAACGACGCCACAGAGGCTATGATGTAGGCGAATACGACCGATTTGATAAGACCGTACCACACATACCATTCCTGGAACAGCGCCTGCAGTCCGTAGACGTATTTCTGCACTGTGATGATGTCGGTAAGGACTGCCACCAGCCAGCCGCCGATTAGCGACGTGGCCATGCATATTACCACCAGCGCCGGCATGAAAAGCACGAATCCCACTATCTTGGGGAGCACCAGGAAGTTGGCCGAATTGACGCCCATGATCTCAAGGGCGTCGATCTGCTCCGTCACACGCATAGTGCCGATTTCGGAGGCTATGTTCGACCCGACCTTGCCGGCAAGGATCAGGCACAGGATCGAGTTGGAGAATTCCAGCAGCACGATGTCGCGCGTGGCCAGGCCCACGGAATACGCCGGGATGAGCGGCGACGCGATGTTGAGCTGCATCTGTATCGCGATCACGGCTCCGATGAACAGTGATATGATGATCACAAGCGGTATGGAGTCAATGCCGAGCTTCACGATTTCCTGGACTGTCCGGCGGAAGAATTCGCGCCAGCGGTCGGGAATCGAGAATACGCGGCGTATGAACAGGCAGTAGCGGCCGAAAGTGGCCAGTGACGAGGTCAAAACCATTTTCAAAAATCAATTGTTTCAACAAAGGTAAACAATTTCTTGCAAACAGCAGTTCAAGTTCTCCCGAAATTATACGTCAGAGCCATCTTTGTCGGCAATTTTGCCAAAAATCGGGGGCGTCACATTGATTTTTCAAAACAAAATCGTAACTTCGCGGAAAGTTTTTCACAACGTCGAATCAATATACTTCAACATATGATAATAATCGGCATAGCAGGTGGCACCGGCAGTGGCAAGACTACCGTGGTGAACAAGATAATCCAGAGCCTTCCGGCCGGTGAGGTAGCCGTCATTCCTCAGGACTCATATTACAAGGATTCAAGTCATGTGCCTGTCGAGGAACGGTCGAAAATCAACTTTGACGAACCCGATGCCATAGAGTGGTCGCTCCTTGTCCGCCATCTCGAACAGCTCCGCCAGGGACGCACCATCCAGATGCCGACTTATTCATATCTTACCTGTACCCGGCAGCCCGAGACTGTCGAGGTGCGTCCGAGCGATGTTGTGATCGTGGAAGGTATTCTTGTGCTGACGGATCCTGTCCTCCGCGACATGATGGATATAAAGGTATTTGTCGACGCCGATGCCGACGACCGCCTCATCCGCGTCATCGCACGCGACTGCATAGAGCGCGGGCGCACCCCCCAGATGGTGATCGACCGCTATCAGGATGTGCTCAAGCCCATGCACTGCCAGTATATTGAGCCTTGCAAGCGGTTTGCCGATCTGATTGTCCCGCAGGGTGGCTCGAATATCGTGGCCATCAATCTGCTTACCGATTACATCGACAGCCGCCTGAACAAATCCCGTTGACCGATATGGCTCTTCAGTACAGACTCGACCGCAACAGGGATGAGAGCGATCCCGTACCGAATATTCTGAATCTCGAGGACCCCGTCGCCGCGGAGCGCCGGGTCGTGGAGGATGTTGCCACCGAGGCCGATCTCGAAGGGGTCGATTCGGAGGAGATCCCCGCCGAGGACACGCGCATGGTGCTCCGCACGGACAACCTGGTCAAGAAATACGGAAAGCGCACGGTAGCCAATCACGTATGCATTGACGTGAAGCAAGGTGAGATCGTCGGGCTGCTCGGTCCGAACGGCGCCGGCAAGACGACCACTTTCTACATGACCACCGGCCTTATCACCCCCAACGAGGGCCGCATCTTCCTCAACGATCTCGACATCACCAAGGCTCCAGTGTACAAGCGCGCCCGCCTCGGCATCGGGTATCTGGCACAGGATGCCTCGGTATTCCGCAAGCTGTCGGTCGAGGACAATATTCGCGCCGTGCTCCAGCTCACACCCACCACCAAGGAATATCAGCGCGAGAAGCTCGAGAGCCTTATCGCGGAGTTCAGTCTCGAGAAGGTGCGCAAGAACATGGGCGACCAGCTCTCGGGCGGCGAGCGCAGGCGTACCGAGATAGCGCGCTGCCTGGCGATCGATCCGAAGTTCATCATGCTCGACGAGCCGTTTGCCGGTGTCGACCCCATCGCTGTCGAGGATATACAGAACGTCATCTTCAAGCTGAAGGACAAGAATATCGGCATTCTGATCACCGACCATAACGCACCTCAGGTGCTTTCGATTACCGACCGCGCCTATCTGCTTTTCGAGGGCCGCATACTGTTTCAGGGTACGCCCGAGGAGCTTGCCTCGAATCAGATCGTGCGTCAGAAATATCTCGGATCCAATTTCATCTATACCCCGCGCAAGAAGTGATGCAATAATCCGGCCCGGATCACGTTATACAAATGATCAAATTTTGTATATGAAAATCCGACCAGTCATCATATTCCTTGCCTTCATTATCGGCGCGCTTTCGGCCGTCGCCGCACCTGTGCGCATTCTCGGTCTGGTGACCGACGAGAACAACGAGCCGATGGAGTTTGTCAGTGTCCACATCAAAGGCACTCAGATTGGCGCCACCACGGGCCTCGACGGCAAATACTCGATCTCCGTGCCTGAGAACGATACGATCAGAATCGTGTTTTCGTGCATAGGCTATGAGGATTCGATGCGCCGACTGATCGATCCGCAGGGCGATGTCACCGTCAACGTGAAGATGCAGCCCAAATCGTATGAGCTTACCGGCGTGGAGGTGACGGACATACAGAAGCAGACGGGTGCCCTGCAGAAAATCGACCTTGGTTCGTCGCACATCACGCCCACGGCCTCGGGCAACGGGGTGGAGGACATCATAGGCACGATGGCCGGAGTGGCGTCGGGCAACGAGATGTCGAGCCAGTACAATGTGCGCGGCGGCACTTATGATGAAAATCTCGTGTACATCAACGGCATAGAGGTTTACCGCCCTCAGCTGGTATCGTCGGGCCAGCAGGAAGGCCTCAGCATCATCAATCCGGATATGGTCGGGGCGGTCAATTTCTCGACCGGCGGCTTTCCGGCCCGTTACGGCGACAAGATGTCGAGCGTGCTTGACATCACTTACCGGCAGCCCGAGTCGTTCGAGGGCGCGGCGTCGCTGTCGCTCATGGGAGGATCGCTGACACTCGGATCGTCGTCGCGCCGCTTCACCCAGCTTCACGGCATACGCTACAAGAGCAATGCGTCGCTGCTGAGTTCGATGGACGACAAGGGCGAGTACGATCCGCGCTTCTTTGACTATCAGACGAACATGACCTATAAGTTCAGCGACAAATTCAATGTGTCGTTCCTGGGAAATATCGCGATCAACAACTACAAATTCATTCCTCACAACCGCACGACCAACTTCGGAACGTCGACCGATGCCAAGCAGTTCAAGGTCTACTTCGACGGCGGTGAGAAGGACAAGTTCGAGACATGGTTCGGCGCGCTGAGTTTCAGATATGTGCCGTCGAAGAAGACAGAGTTCACCCTGCTTACGTCGGGCTTCCTGACCAATGAGCTTGTGGCCTACGACATATCGGGCGAGTACTGGCTTGACCAGGCCGGGACATCGGGGGGCGGCAGCGGTGAAGGCTCCGTAGGCGGCGAACTCGGCGTGGGCCGCTACCACGAGCATGCACGTAACCGGCTCAAGGCGTCCGTCTTTCAGGTAGCGCTGCGCGGTGTCACGGGCATAAGCAACCACACGCTGGACTACGGTCTGTCGCTGAACGCCGAAAGTATCCGCGACCGCTCGCGCGAGTGGGAACTGCGTGATTCGGCGGGCTATTCGCTGCCGTTCGATCCGGACGCGCTCAAGGTCGTGTACAATCTCGATTCACGTCATGACCTGTCCTCGACCCGCATGGCATTCTACGTGCAGGATACCTACCGCCTGTCGACTTCGGCCGGCTATCTGAACATCAACGGCGGCCTGCGCATGAGCTACTGGTCGTACAACAAGGAATTTCTTGTTAGTCCGCGCATCAACATCGGTTTTGTACCCGACAAGGCTCCCAAATGGGCGTTCCGGTTCTCCACGGGGCTTTATTACCAATCGCCATTCTACAAGGAGTACCGCCGCCCGGTCGCCGATGATTCAGGCAACACTATCATCGAGCTGAACGACAACATTAAATCGCCGCGCAGCCTCCAGTTCATCGCCGGAGCCGATTATACGTTCAGGTCGTTCAACCGTCCGTTCAAACTCACGGCCGAAGCCTATTACAAGGCCATGTCGGATCTGATACCTTTCGAGGTCGACAATCTGAAACTCACCTATTCGGGCGAGAACCTGACCAACGGCTATGCCATGGGTATGGATTTCAAGCTGTTCGGCCAGTTCGTGCCCGGCAGTGACTCGTGGATCAGTTTCTCGCTGATGAAGACTAACGAGAAACTCAACGGAGTGAATGTGCCTCGACCGACCGACCGGCGCTATGGTTTCGCATTATTCTTCACCGACTATTTTCCGAAATTTCCGCGTCTGAAATTCAGCCTGCGCGGTATCTTCAACGACGGCCTGCCGACGACAGCCCCCCGACGCAGCCGCGATGAGGGATATTTCCGCGCGCCGGCCTACAAGCGTGTGGATATCGGGCTGTCCTATGGTCTTGTCACGCCGGCAGACTCGGAGAAGCGTCAGAGCGGTTTCCTGAGCAATTTCAAGAGCGTGTGGCTTGGCGTGGACTGTTTCAACCTGTTCGATATCTCAAATGTGAGCAGCTACTACTGGGTAACTGATGTCAACAATATCCAGTATGCCGTACCGAATTATCTGACACGGCGTCAGATCAACGTGCGTCTTTCCGTCGAATTCTAATAACAGCAATGTCAATGTGCGCTTTATAGCAAGATGATTATACAATAGGGTTTATTATCGCTTAAAATAGTGCATTGTACGGAGGGGATTATCGTTATGTCATGAGGAAGTCTCCTATCATTAATGGGGTTGGATACTCGTGAAAATTAACACGGTTTTGTTGCATAGGCGGATTTAGGTAAGAGGTTAGAGGTAAGGGGTAAGAGTGTGTTATTAGGTAAGAGGTAAGAGGTAAGAGGTGAGAGGTGAGAGGTGAGTTTGTTTCTTTAGGTTGGAGTGAAGGTTGGTTTTGAATTACGTTGCAAAATTACAACATCTATTTTTATAATACAAATATTATTGTAAAAAGTTTTTGAATTTGTTGAATTTTTAACATTTCGGGGCATTGGTAATGGGGCAATCTGTGGTTTATGTTAATAATAGGCGATGATATTGCCTGGCAAGGAATTTATGCTGATTTTTGAAATATGCTGACAGGTCTGATTCTTTAGTGAGCGATCTAAGGTTGAGAGGATGGTCAGTCGGATACGATTATGGTTGCGTGCTACCGGGGACGGTGCGTGGCGTCACGGCATCACCCGCTCCGCGGGCTCGGCTTTGTGGGGCTGGGCTTTCCGAGGGCTCGCCCTGCGGGCTTCACCCCCGGTTATGAACAGCCCCGCCTGCTCCGCAGGCTACCTTTCGGGGGCATCGCGAGGCGGGGGCTTTCCGAGGGCTCGCCCTGCGGGCTTCACCCCCGGTTATGAACAGCCTCGCCTGCTCCGCAGGCTACCTTTCGGGGGCTTCGCGAGGCATGGGGCTGGTGGGTGGCGCAGGCGAGACGCCTGCTCTCCCTGTGCAGAGCGAGTTCGGCGGCTGCACTGTGCCGGGGCGCAGGTGGGGAGGATGTGTTAAAATTGTTAAGGTGTGTTGATTTTTTGGAGAATCGGTCGTATATTTGGATGTTGAATATAATCTGATCCTGAACTGACCATGAAAAGTTTGCGCAAATCGGCTTTTGCCATTGACATCGGCATTATCCATCTCGGACTGATAACTGAGTAAATAGCGAAGGATAATTATTTTATAAGGTTAATAGGTTTATAATATGAAGAAGTTGCTGATTGTTTTTTGTATGACAGTCGCTGTAGGTTTGTCGTATGCAATACCACCTGACTGGACAACTCATAGATTTACGGTAAAAGATAAGACAGTATCTATCTCAATGCCGGATACAGCGCTCGCCGGTTGCTTTTTCCATCCTGCTTCATGGGAAATCAATATGGCATTTTGGCTGAAGGATGGTGTAATTATGACAGATATTAATACTTTTAATTATAATGGAATGGCTTCAAAAGAAATGTATAGAAACTCAATGTCTGCTGATTCAGTAATTATAGTGAAACAAAATGGCAGATTGCATTTTTTCAAAGAAATTTGCGATTCCGTATGGCTCATCGGAACTGTTCTTAATGGGGACGGAGTTTTGACAGACTCCGTATTTAGGACTGCGACAATTAACGATACAATGGCCAATAGCTATCCGATGAAAAACTACAGACCTTTCAAGGTAAGAATTATCGATAATGATTCAGTTAAAAATTTTGCATTATCGCCAATATATGATGACAGCCTGGTAATGAAATATCTTTGGAATGAATAAGAAATTTAGAGTTTTATGGGGAACAGGAGAAAAAAGTCGCAATTCAGGCGGTTGACGTGGTGGGGACCTTTCCTCATATATGCGCCTCCCCTGATTGTGTTTAAAAGGAGGGAGAGGGCGCTCTACCCGTTTGGGGGTGCAGGCGGTGACGGTGCGGGGCATCACGGCATCACCCGCTCCGCGGGCTCGGCTTTGTGGGGTTGGGCTGTCCGAGGGCTAGCCCTTGCGGGCTTCACCCTCGGTTATGAACAGCCTCGCCTGCTCCGCAGGCTACCTTTCGGGGGGCTTCGCGAGGCAGTGGCCCGTCCGAGGGCGCAGGCGAGACGCCTGCTGTCTCTGCTTTGCAGAGCGAGTTCGACGGTTGCCATGTCAGAGCGACTTCGGTGGCAGCGGCGGTAACGTACTGCAAGTGTTATAATTCTCTCTATATTTTAGACAAGATAGAAATGATATATGAAGAGGCTTTTAAAAATAATAGTTATTGCGGTGGTATTTGCGGTGACGGTTTCGGCCCGCAGAGCTGATATGGCGCGCGAACTCGGAGACAAAGGGTATGACCTGGAAGAAGAGATCCGTCATAGAATCGAACGTTTTGTAGGCCATTCGATCGCCGATATAAATACAGGCAAACTTCGAGACCCGCGCAGATTTACCTTTTTCAAGTCGTTCAAGACGGATACGATCTATGTGTTCATATGGCCATCAATCCCATCAGATGGATGGGCGTACAATTATCATGTCTGGAATTCGGTCGATACCATAAGTTTTGAATATAGCAGGGACTATTTTCCAAGAAGGGAAACCGGATATTTCAGCGACAATTTCAGCGAGCTGGCGCACAAAATACTTGACCGGAGTTACAGGAAAGGCGAATTTGAGAATCCGGAAGAAAGATGTATGGGAGTGAACGGCAGAACTGTCGCTGCCGCAATGTTTATAACCAGAAATTACAAGATAGTAGAAAGTAAGATAGATACGTTAACCATTATACGCTATGGCGAATTATATTAGAACGGCAGCTATTGCGATGTGTGTAGCTGTAGCATATGTATGCGGTAATGTCGAGAGCTGGGCTTCGACAGGAGAAGCAGATATGGCAGCTGAGTCGGGTGACAGGCCGTCGTACGAGCCTGATTTGCCAGTATTCGACTATCCGGAAAAAGACAGACCGCGGTTCAGACGAATGCCATCGCTTGAAGGAGTAGGTCTAAAACGTGCGGACATACGAATCCTTAAGGAGATCAAGCGTATCTATCCGAAGGAATATGGAAAATTAATTTTCAGAGATGGCAGAGACAGATACGGCCTTTTTGAATTTGACAGGGTAGAGAATATGGCTGTACAGCCGAAAGATACCGTTTACGGTTTTATCGCATATACCCCCGGTTTTGGAATGAGTTATATGTTCTGGAACCGTACGGACTCTGTGACGCAGTACAAACTAAAGGTCACCGGATTCCATCTTAAAGGAAAGCGCTATTCGCGCACGCTTGATCCATATGAGCTTGATGTCGTAAGAATGCTTTCGGACAACACGATCGAACAGAATCTGCCGCGGCAGCATTGGAAACGATATTTTGAAAATTATCTGACGACGCTTTGTTTCGTCACACGGCTGTACATACGTGACGGAGTGATTACGCGGGGCGATGTTCTCAAGCTTTATGATCCCGCTCTCGACCTGTATCAGACTAAATGATTAAAAGGAGGGAGAGAGCGCTCTACCCGTTTGGGGGCGTAGGCGGTGACGGTGCGGGGCATCACGGCATCACCCGCTCCGCGGGCTCGGCTTTCCGGGGGCTCGCCCTGCGGGCTTCACCCCCGGTTATGAACAGCCCCGCCTGCTCCGCAGGCTACCTGTCGGGGGCTTCGCGAGGCAGTGGGGCTGGTGGGTGGCGCAGGCGAGACGCCTGCTTTCCTTTCTTGGCTGTCTGTGGGCGCAGGCGGGACGCCTGGTTGCCCTGTGCTTTGCAGAGCGAGTTCGTCGGGGGGCTGCGGGATTATTTGAGCTCGACGAGGCGGTATTTCTGCGAGCCGAGGCCGATGCGCTCGGCGTGGTCGAGCGTGTGTGTGCCGTGGCGCGACTCGATACGTTCGATCAGATGTTTCTTGCCGGGGTCCTCCGAGTTGTATACCATGTCGACGCATGCGCGGTCGAGGGCAACGGGATCAAGCGATGCAAGGATGCCGAGGTCGCCCATCTGAGGTGCTTCGGGATCGCCGTCGCAGTCGCAGTCGACCGAAAGATTGTTGGCGACGCTGATGAAGAGCACGCGGTCGCCGGTGTGCTTGAACACTGCCTGGCATGCTTCGGCCATCGATTCGAGGAAGTCGTCCTGCTCGGCGATGTTCTGCCAGATCTCGGGTGTGTTGCGTGTCTTGCCGGCGGTGTGGATGAATGTCTTGCCGTCGGCCGAGGCGATGCCGATGGATACATTCTTGAGCGCGCCGCCGAATCCGCCCATAGCGTGGCCTTTGAAGTGGCTCAGGACGATGAGGAAGTCGTAGTCGAGGAAGTGCTTGCCGACGATGTCGTAGGGGATGTGACGGACGCTGTCGACGGGCAGGATGGTGTCGCCGTCGGCATCCATGATGTCGACTTTAGCTATGGCGGTGTAGCCGTGTTCTTCAGCGGCTTTAAGATGCTGCCCGGTAGTGGAGCGGTTGCCCTGATAGGCGGTGTTGCACTCGACGATAGTGCCGTCGACGAGCTTAACGAGCGGGGCGATCAACTCAGGGTTGAGCTGGTTGGATTTGTTCGATTCGCCTGTCGAGATCTTCACGGCAACGTTGCCTTCGGCCGGGCGTCCGAGAGTCTGATAAATCTTCACAAGATTATCGGGCGTGATGTCCTTGATGTAGTATACGACGGGGAGGTTTTCGTTCTGAGCCGCGGTCTGTGTCTCGGCCTCGGCCGAAGCCTTCGAACAGGCTGTGGCGCTCAGTAAGGCACCTGCGAGCAGAAAGGCTGAAATCTTTGATAAATGATTAAATTTCATATGATTGGTATAAAGAGGTTAGATGCTTAGTTTAAATCCGCCCATAGCGTTGAAACCGGGCATATCGTAGCCGCGGTTGATGACGTAGCGGGCGTCTGTGACGTTGTTAAGCTCGACGAAGAGGTTGAGGCATTTCACGAGCTGATAGCCGAACTTCAGATCGAGGGTCGCATATGACTGATTGTCAACCGACGGGGCTACATAAAGGCGCGAGACTCCCTTGAGCGTAGCATCGACCGTGAAAGCGCGGAACGGACGGTAGGCGGCTCCGATGAAATACTGGTGGCGGGGTGCTCCGGTGAGATTGTCGAGCGATGTGTGCAGGTAGCTGTAGGATGCGCGGAGCGAAAGGTCAGGGAGCGGCATGGAGCGTGCGGTGACTTCTATGCCCTTGTTGATGAAGCGGCCGGTGTTGACGTTCTTCATGTCGACGGTCTGGATCATGTCGGTGCCGCGGGCGTAGTAGAAAGTGATGTCGGCGGACAGGTAGCGTGAGAATGATTTTGCGGCCGAAATCTCGTAGTTGACCATCTTTTCGGGATTGAGGTCGGGATTGGCGAAGCGGTAGAGATACAGCTCGCGGAAGGAGGGATTGCGGTAGCCCATCGAGACGGATCCCTTGAGCGTGATGTCGTGGCCGGGATTGACAGTGATGCCGCCCTGGGGCACCACGCGAGTGCCGAACATGTTGCTCGAGGCGACTCTCATGCCGGCCGAGACGACGAGCAGGCGGTGCAGGAATCCCTGCGAGAGAGTCAGATACGGCGAGTACTCGGCAATGAACTTACGGCTGATGGTCCCGAGAGCGCCGGGGGTGTGCGCGGTGCCACCGGACATGGGGATCTTGCCGGTGTAGCGGTTGAAGTCGAAGCCCACGGTGGCGTCGGCCTGGGTCCATGGCTTGAAATTCTGATATGCGAGGATGCCGAAGCGGTCGTCGAGGCTGTGGAAGTGACGCGGATCGTCGATAAAGTGGTTGCCGTAGCTGTAATAGACGCGTATGCATCCGTCGGTGGTCAGATACGAGTTGGTGACGGCCAGCGAGGCTTCGCCGCGGGTGACGTCCTGATGATAGATGGCTGTTGAGGCCGGATCGGAGAGAGTGGGGTAGATAGGGTCGTCGCCCTTGAAATTGGTGAGTGTATAGTCGGCCGTGGCCTTCCATGAGTCGGAAAATGCGTAAGAGATCTTGCCGTAGGCTCCGGCTTCCTTGAAGTCGAAGTTGTCGACGTTGCCGTCGGTGCGGTCGTACGAGAGCGACACAAGGGCCGACAGGCGGCCGAATCCGGCGGTGGCCGTAAGGGCGTTCTGCCAGGTGTTGTAGGAGCCGTATTTCGATGTAAGCGAGAGGTGCAGACCGTCATCGTGCGGGCGGCGGGTGATGACGTTGATGACACCGGCCATGGCGTTGGAGCCGTAGAGTACGGAGCCTGGGCCGCGGAGCACTTCGACGCGCTGCACGTACTCCTTATTATATATGTCGGCCACGTGGTGCGAGTAGATTCCGGCGAACTGCGGCTGTCCGTCGACCATCATCAGCACGGCGCTGGCACGGTCGCCGCCTACGCCACGCATCTTGATGTGCCCCGATCCGCCGTTGCTGACGCCGAAGCCGAGGATGCCGCGCTGGGTGACGAACAGGCTCGGGACGTCGCCGGAAAGGACCGACAGGATGTCGGACGAAGACGATGCCTCGAGCTGCGGGCGACTGATGACGGAGACGGTATAGGGTATGAGATTGGCCCGTACGGCGCTGTTCGAGCCGGTGACGACCACTTCCCGAAGCTGTTCGGAAGGCAGGGTGTCGGCGGGTATGCGGCCGAATGAGGTAAAGGTTGCAAAAAGCGTGAGTGCTGCGATGAACTTCTTCATTGGTTGAATATTGGTTTTGGGGTACAAAATTAATATTATTCCGTTAAATGACAAAGCTATATGTAAAATTGAATATTAAATCGGTAATTTGTATATGTGTGCGGAACGAGTAAATAAAAAATGTTAAACGATTAGGCTCAACTATGCGATAATTACTAAATTTGCAATGAAAACCAATCGTTATGCTTCGTTATACAAGAATAGTTTTAGCCGTAGTAAGTTTTGTGGCTGTCGCGCTCCTGTTCGCGGATGTGACCGGGTTCGCCGCCACCCACTGGGCCTGGATGGCCAAGTGGCAGCTCGTGCCGGCGCTGCTTTCGCTGAATTTTGTCGTATTTCTGATTCTTATCGCGCTCACGCTGACGCTGGGGCGCCTGTACTGCTCGGTGATCTGTCCGCTGGGCATCTACCAGGATGTTATCAGCCGCCTGCACAACGCGATGCTCGGGAAGAAGAAACGTGCTGCGGGGCGCTTCCGCTACAATGGCGGTCACAAACGTCTGCGCCACGTGTTCCTGGGCATATTCATCGTGCTGACGGTGTGCGGATTCGTTGTCGGTATCGGCACTTCGTACGCCTCGCTCATAGAGCCTTACGGCGCGTTCGGCCGCATGATGACATGGCTTGTGCGTCCCGGGGCGGTGGAACTGAACAATGCCGTGGCCGATTCGCTGAATGCAGAGGGCAATTATGTGCTGTTCGCGGCAACGCAGCTGCCGCTTTCGATACCGCTGCTGGCTGTGGCGGCACTGACATTCCTGACCGTGACCTGGCTCGCATGGACCGGAGGACGCACCTACTGCAACAGCGTGTGTCCGGTAGGTACAGTGCTTGGCTATCTTTCGAAATATTCGTGGCTCAAGCCGGTGATCGACACCGACAAGTGCACCCGCTGCGGCTCGTGCGGACGCCACTGCAAGGCATCGTGTATCGACACGAAGAACCACCGCATCGATTACTCGCGGTGTGTGACCTGCTTCGACTGCATCGGCTATTGCAAAGAGGGGGCTATAACATACAGCCACCGGGGCGCCGAAAAAAAGACAGGCGCACCCGCTCCGGCAGCCGACACCAAGCGCCGCGCATTCCTGGCCGGCGGCATGATAGTGGCCGGAGCCATGGCGGCGAAGGCTGTGGAGTCGGCTACCGACGGCGGCCTGGCTCCGATGAAAAAGAAAAAGGTGCCGATGCGGGCGACGCCTGTGACGCCTGCCGGATCGGTGAGCGCCAAGTGGCTCGCCGAGCACTGCATCGCCTGCCAGCTGTGTATCACCAACTGTCCGAACGGCCTTCTGCGGCCGTCGACGGATCCGGCCACATTCATGCAGCCGGTAATGAATTTCACCGAAGGGTTCTGCCGCCCCGAGTGCACGAGGTGTGCGGACATCTGTCCGGCGGGTGCGATCCGTCCGATAGACTGCGTGACCAAAAGTTCGACCAAGATCGGTACGGCCGTCGTTGACCTCGACACCTGTATTTCGGCCGCCTACGGCCAGAAATGCGGCAACTGCTCCACACGCTGTCCGTCCGGCGCCATCACCATGATTGCAGTGAGCGAGACGGACAGCCGCCTGCGTCCGCTGGTCGATGCGGAGGCCTGCATCGGCTGCGGCTCGTGCGAATATCACTGCCCGGTGGGAAAGACGGGAAGCATCCGCGCCGAATATCCGGCCATCCATGTCGAGGGTCTCGACATCCACCGAACAATCTAATTCACAGCAAAGATGAAATCAGACAGCAACAACATATCAAGACGCGACTTCATGAAGCTGGCCGCGTTTGCGGCGGCGGCCATCGGCCTGGGCGGATGCTCGACCGACGGCTCCGACAAGACCGGAAAGGACACCGGAGCGATGACGCTGCGTGAGAATCCGAACACGGGCGACAAGGTGTCGGTGCTCGGCTACGGCTGCATGAGGCTGCCGACAGTGACGGGGCAGAGCGCACAGAAGGACAATGCCGACATTGACCAGGATGAAGTCAACCGCCAGGTCGACTATGCCCTGGAGCATGGCGTGAACTACTTCGACACGTCGCCCCGCTACTGCCGCGGACTTTCGGAAGCGGCCATGGGCAACGCGCTTGCGCGGCATCCCCGCGGGAGCTATTACATCGCCACGAAGCTCAGCAATTTCGAAGAATCGGATATGACGGCCGAGGCTTCGAAAGCCATGTTCGAAAACTCGCTCAAGGCGCTGCAGACCGACTATATCGACTACTATCTGCTGCACTCGGTGGGCAACGGCGGGATGGACAACTTCCGCCGCCGGTACATAGACAACGGCATACTCGACTACTGCGTGGAACTGCGCCGGCAGGGGAAGGTGCGCAACCTGGGCTTTTCGTATCACGGCGACATCAACGTGTTCAATTATCTGATCGATCTTCACGACAAGGGTGAAGTGCACTGGGATTTCGTGCAGATACAGCTCAACTATATCAACTGGGAGCATATGGCCGAACCCGATCAGGGCGTCACGGCTAAGGATCTGTACGAAGCGCTTCAGAACCGGGGCATACCCTCGGTGATCATGGAGCCGCTGCTGGGCGGAACGCTGGCCAAGGTGCCGCGCGCCGTGGCAGGGATGATGGCACAGCGGCGGCGCGACGACTCGCCGGCGGCGTGGGCGTTCAGATATGCGGCTAAGCCGGGAGTGCTGACAGTGCTGTCGGGCATGACCTACATGGACCATATCAAGGAGAACATAGCCACATATTCACCGCTTGAGCCGGTGACGGACGAGGAGGATGCCTTCCTGATGGAAATGGCTGACCTGATCACGGCCAACGAGACCGTGCCGTGTACGGCGTGCGCCTACTGCATGCCGTGTCCGTACGGTATCGACATTCCGGGGACATTCGCGCATTACAACAAATGCGTCAACGACGACAATATACCCCGCGACACGCGCGAGCCGGGTTATGCACAGGCCCGGCGTGCCTACCTGATAGGCTATGACCATGCGGTGTCGCCGCTCAGGCAGGCCGACCAGTGCATAGGCTGCGGCGGGTGTGTGTCGGCGTGCCCGCAGTCGATAGACATTCCCGGCCGGTTGAAGAAGATCGCCGACTATACGGAGCAGCTGCGTCAAAGTTGATTTGCATATCTCGCGCGTTTGAAGTAATTTTGTGCAGTTATGGATCTATTGAATTTCACTGATGACGAACGTGTGCGGCTGCTGCGCTACAGCCGTGACCTGATGCGGCGCCTGAGTCCGTATCTCGAAAGCGGCGATCTGGCCAGGCTGAAAAGCAATCTGCAGGAAGCCGCCGAGGGCGGCTACTGCCATCGCGACCGCTTCGGGTTCAATCCGGTCAACCGCAGTCTGGTCACAGCCTGCGCGCTGTGCGAGCAGATCAGTCCCGACCGCAACATGGCCGTGGCCACACTGCTCTTCAATCCGTGCCGCCACGGCTTCATGGACAGGGACCGGCTTGTGAAGGAGTGGGGCGAGGATGTGGCGCGCATGGTCGGAGGTCTGATGAAGGTGTCGTCGCTCTATGCCCGGTCGGCTTCGATACAGAGCGAGAACTTCCGGAACCTGCTGCTAACCTTCGCCGAGGACATACGCGTGATCATCATAATGATCGTGGACCGACTGACACTGATGACGGCGATCAACCATCATCCCGACCAGCAGCGCGTGGGCGAGGTGGCCCTGGAGGCCAACTATCTGTATGCCCCGCTGGCCCACCGGCTCGGCCTGTATAAGATAAAGTCGGCGCTCGAGGATATGTCGCTCAAGTACATGCACCGCGACATCTACTCGCGCATAGCCCATAAGCTCAACGAGACCAAGGCCTCGCGCGACGCATATATAGCCGACTTCATCGCTCCGGTAAAAAAGAAACTTGAGGAAGCCGGCCTGAAATTCGAGATCAAGGGGCGGACCAAGTCGATCTACTCGATCTGGAACAAGATGAAGAAGCAAAAGAACGATCTCGACGGCATCTACGACCTGTTTGCCATACGTATCGTTCTTGACTCGGAGGGTGCCCGCGAGAAGAGCGACTGCTGGCTGGCGTATTCGCTCATCACCGATATGTTCCGTCCCAATCCTTCGCGAATGAAGGACTGGATCAGCATACCGAAGAGCAACGGCTACGAGTCGCTGCATATCACGGTGTACGGTCCGGCCGACCGCTGGGTCGAGGTCCAGATCCGTACGCGCCGCATGGATCTTATCGCAGAGAAGGGCCTTGCCGCGCACTGGAAGTACAAGGGAATCAAGAGCGAGAATAATCTCGACGCATGGATGAACAATGTGCGCGACATACTTGAGACGGCCGAATCCGGCCCACTGGAGCTTATGCGCAACATGCGCATGGATGTCTATGACAAGGAAGTGTTCGTGTTCACGCCACGCGGTGACCTTTACAAACTGCCGCTTGGTGCGACGCTGCTCGACTTCGCATTCAATATCCATACGAACCTTGGCGCGCACTGCACCGGGGGCAGGGTGAACGGCAAGAACCAGAAGCTCAACTACCGCCTTGTCAGCGGCGACACGGTGGAAATACTCTCGTCGCCATCGCAGCAGCCCAAGGGCGACTGGCTCAATTTCGTCGTAACAAACAAGGCGCGCAACAAGATCCGAGTGGCTCTCAAGGAAATGGAGAGCCGGGCGGGTGATCTCGGCCGCGAAATGCTGCATCGCCGCTGCAAGAACCGCAAGATCGAGATTCCCGAAGGGGCAGTGTCGAAACTTGTCAAAAGGCTCGGGTATAAGACAATCACGGATTTCTACAGTGCCATTTCCGAGGAGAAGCTCGAAATAAACGACGTGATCGAGACGTATCTCGACATGGAGCGCAAGGCTCATGAGGAAACGGTGAGAGTGTCGGCCGAGACCTATGTCATGCAGCCAGTGGCGGATGATCCGGAGTCGAACGGCCAGGGAGCGTCGGATGTCGTGGTCATCGGCGAGGGTATAAAAGGTATAAACTACCGGCTGGCACGCTGCTGCAATCCGATTTACGGCGACGATGTGTTCGGTTTCATTTCGGCCGAGGGTGTGATCAAGATACACAAGGCCGACTGTCCCAACGCGACCAATATACGCGAACGCTATCCCTACCGCATCATTAACACGCGGTGGAGCGGCAAGATCGGGACACAGTTCGGCGCCACACTGCGCATCGTAGGCCTCGACGACATCGGCATTGTCACCAACATCACATCCATCATAAACAAGGAGAAAAACACCACCTTGCGCAACATATCCATCGAAAGCGACAACGGACTGTTCCAGGGCTTCGTAGTGGTCGGTGTCAGCGATCAGACGTCGCTAAACCAGCTAATCAGGAAACTAAAGACAGTGAAAGGAGTAAAGAATGTACAACGCGATTAAAATTCTTACAGTGAGTGCCTGTGCCGTGGTCCTTGCGGCATCGTGTTCCAAATCGGATGACCGGGCTGCGGAAGCCAGAAGTCTTCTTGACCGTGCGGAGACGCTTCGCGCCGGCCATGATTACGAGGGAGCCGTGGCTCTGCTCGATTCGGTGGACAAGGCGTACCGCGACTGTCTCGACGAACGGAAGGCCGGGACTAAGATCCGCATACAGACGCTTATTGACCTGACTACGGACTCCCTGCAGGTGGGAGAAAGCCGCCGCGAGAGCCGTCAGCACCAGATAGACGCACTGTCGTCGCGGTTTATCACCGTGAGCATGGCCGGCACGCGCGGATACAGGGCCGTGAAAGACGTGTTTACCGGCAGCGAGATGGCCGGAACGTTCGTACAGCCGCGGATCGACGAGAACAATTACTTCTTCCTGGCTGTCAACAATGCAGGAAAGCGGCTGAATCTGTCGGGAGTCGAATTCGGCGAAGTGTCGGCCGCAGGAAAATCGGTGAATATGGAGGGATCGGAAATGATGTCGCTGTCGCAGGAAGCGGCCGCTGATCTTTCCAGGGCGATCGCTGATGCGCCGGAGGGTGCGCTGACGGTGTACCTTGTCGGTGAAAAGGGCCGCACACCTCTGAAACTGACTGCCAAGCAGGCGCAGGCGTGGCGCGATACATGGCTGCTGGCGATGCTTCTGCAGGAAAAGACTCTGGACGACATCCACTTTGAGAAGTACTCGGCCAATATAGAAAAACTTCAGGAGCAGCTCAGAGGACTTGACGCCGGGACACCGGCGGAGGAATGATTATTTCTGGAACATGCGGGCGAGCTCGCGCTTGTCGTCGCGTTCCTTGATCGACTGGCGCTTGTCGTATTCTTTCTTGCCCCGCGCTACGCCGATGACCAGCTTTGCGTAGCCTTTCTGACTGATGAACAGGCGGAGAGGCACGATGGTGAAACCGGTTCCTTCGGCCTCGCGTGCGAGGTCGCGGATTTCCTTGCGGTTGAGCAGCAGCTTGCGGTCGCGGCGCTCGGTGTGGTTGTAGTGCGTGCCGTAGAAGTATTCGGCCACGTACATGTTCTTGACCCAGACCTCGCCGTTGTTGATGTAGCAGAACGTGTCGACAAGGGAAGCCTTGCCCATGCGGATGGATTTGATCTCCGTGCCGGTAAGGACTATTCCGGCGGTGTATGTGTCGGTGATTTCGTAGTCGAAAGTGGCCCGGCGGTTTTTTATATTGACTTCTTTGAATTTCAGTTTCATTGTCGTTTTCTTAGATTATGAACGTCAGCAGTGCTGCGGCGCCTATAGGAATAACGATTACGGTAAGCGCGGTAAGAAAGAGATACGACGTGGTGTCGGACTCTTTGACGCCCATGAACGCCGTTGACTTGAATATTATGAGCAGCGACAGCAACGGCAGGAACATCAGAAATGTCAGCGATGCGGGCATCAGGTTGGCTATGACAAGATAGAGCCCCATCATACCGGTCATATAGAGATTGAACACATTGATTTTTGAAATGTTCATCTTCTGATCCACATACTTGGGCAGCAGGATGTCGAGCAGCAGGCGGGAGATGTAAAGCGAAATGAACATGGCGCCTGCAATGGCGATAGCCGTCTGGAGCACGTGAACGAAGGTGAGGTCGTGTTCATAGAGCAACTGAATGAAGCAACTCAACGCCGTGACGCCGATCCAGGGGAAAAATCCGGTCCGCTGGATCACGTCGGCGGGGCGGTTTGCTTCGGAAATGTCCTCCCAACCGTGTGAAGGTTCGAGCAGCAACTGAAGTAATTGCTTTATATATAGCCACATAAATGATTGAATATCCTATGGATGTTTAATTGATTCACAAAGTTACGATTTTGTGTTGAAAGATTAATCTTATTTTTGTAATTTTGCATACTCAATAATAACATTCAGACAACTGACGATGATCAAGACAATCCTATCCATAGCCGGCAAGCCCGGTCTGTTCAAGCTTGTGAGCCGCGGCCATAACATGCTTATTGTGGAGTCGCTTACAACAGGCAAACGTACTCCCGCCTATGCGCATGATAAGGTGATATCGCTTGGCGATATCGCAATATATACCAACGGCGACGACAAGCCGCTTGGGGAAGTATTCGAACTTGTCAAGGAAAAGACCGGCGCCCAGCCAGTCGATGTGAAGGCCTTCGGAGGGGATAAGGAGATGCGTGAATACTTCGCGACCATTCTGCCTGATTTCGACCAGGACCGCGTGTACAACACTGACATAAAGAAGCTCTTCCAGTGGTACAACCAGCTGCTTGCAGCAGGTATCACCGACTTTGTCGAGGAAGAAGCCGAAACAGACGGGGACGAACAGTCCGAAGAACAGACCGCCGAATAAGAGTCGCGCCAAATAACGTAATGCGCCTCAGCTACTACGGGAGCTGAGGCGCATATGTTTTTGGGGGTAGGGCGGGTGTCAGAGAGCGAGCAGTTTCTCGATAGTCTCGCGAAGTTTGTCCTCCGACTGTGAGCCGGCAAGACGCAGATCGGTCTTTTTGCCGTCCTTGAAGAAAAGTATGGTGGGCAGGGACATGATGCGGTTCTCGGATGAGAAGTCCGTCTCCTCGTCGACGTTGTATTTGCCGATAACGACCTTGCCTTCGTATTCCTGTGCAAGACGGTCGATCACGGGTGCCATGCCCATGCAGGGACCACACCATGTGGCCCAAAAGTCAACTACCACGGGCTTACCCGTAGCGATGGTCTCTTTGACGTTTTCGTCGGTAAATGTAAAAGCCATGATATAATTTATTTAGTACGTTCGAATGAATATTGGATCTCTTTTTCTCTAAGTTCGCCGAGGAGTCCGCGGTCCACATCCACCATGTTGGGTGAGGTAAGCAGAACACTCCGGTCGATTTCCGGATCGTAAATGCGGAACCTCAGCGGCAGACGGAGCGATTCGTCGCGACCGGATGGCGTGTGGTCGAGGCAGTTGACGAGATCGTCGTTGCACTCGTCGACGGCGAGGGTAAGTGTGATGGACTCAAGCAACCGGCCTTTGTACTGATCGAGTGTGTTGACGTTGGTGATGTTGAAACGGATGTCGCCGTTGCGGTTGGCTTTGTGAACCCCGCGTATGACCACCGCCTGGCCTTCGGTGAGAAGGTGGCCGAAATTTGTAATCTGTTCCCTGAAAAGAAAGAATTCGGCAGAGGCTGTAAAGTCTTCGATCTTTACGACAAGCATTTCCATTCCGCTGCGGGTAGTACGCTCGGAGCGTTCGGTGACTATTCCGCCGTAGAAGGATTCCTTGCCGTCGGCGATGTCTTCGTCGTGCCGCTGGTCGAGCGTGCATGTCATGCCATAGTTCAGTTCAAGGAAATATGGGTCGAGAGGATGTGCCGAGAGGTACATGCCGATCAGCTCGCGTTCGCGGTCGAGGCGTGCAATGTTTTTCCACGCGGGAGCGGGAAGTATCCGCGGACGGGCTTCGTTGTTGAGCTGTTCTTCCTCGAAATCGAACAGCGAAGCCTGCTGCTGGCGCTGCGCGTTCTGATGCATGGCTCCGTAGCGCAGAAGGATTTCAGGCGTGCTTTCGCCGGGACGTTTCTCGTCGGCGAACACCAGGTCCTCGCGCTTGAATCCGTCGAAGCAGTCGAAAGCTCCGGCCAGAGCCAGATTCTCGAAAACGCGGCGGTTGATCGCTGAGGACGGCACACGCTCGACAAAGTCATATATATCCGTGAAAGGCTCGTCGCCGCGGGCCTTGACGATTTCCTCGACAACCGAGTCGCCGATACCGCTGATGGCCGACAGACCGAAGCGAATGTCGCCCGAGCCGGTGACGCCGAAGTCGCGTACGGATTCGTTCACGTCGGGGCCCTTGACGGTGATGCCCATAGACTTGCATTCATCCATGAATCCGCGCAACTTGGTGATGTCGGTGCGGTTGTGAGTCAGGATGGCTGCCATGTACTCGGCCGGATAGTGGGCTTTGAGATAGCCGGTCTGGTATGCGACCCATGAGTAGCAGGTGGCGTGGCTCTTGTTGAAGGCATATGAGGCGAATTTCTTCCATTCCTCCCATATTTTCTGAAGCACGGCCTTGTCATGGCCGTTTTTGGTGCCTCCTTCGTAGAACAGAGTCTCGAGAGCGTTCATCTTGTCGATGAGCTTCTTACCCATTGCCTTGCGGAGTGTGTCGCTCTGGCCTCGGGTGAATCCCGCGAGCAATCGCGACAGAAGCATGACCTGCTCCTGATATACCGTGATGCCGTAGGTGTCCTTGAGGTAGCGCTCCATGACGGGAATGTCGTAGTGGATGGGTGAGCGGCCGTGCTTGCGGGCGATGAATTCGGGGATATTGTCCATAGGTCCGGGCCGGTACAGCGCGTTCATGGCTATGAGGTCCTCGAATTTGCTCGGCTTGAGCTCGCGCAGGTATTTCTGCATGCCAGCCGACTCAAACTGGAACGTTCCGATGGTCCGGCCCTGCGAGTAGAGCTCGTATGTCTTGGGGTCGTCGATGTCGATGGTGTCAATATCGAGATCGATGCCGCGCGCACGCTTAATGTTGGCGACTGCCGTCTTGATTATCGACAGAGTCTTAAGACCGAGGAAGTCCATCTTGATCAGGCCGGTCTCCTCGATGACACTGCCTTCGTACTGTGTCACGAGCAGCGAGCCCTCCTCCTTGTCGTCGGCGGTGGATACGGGCACCCAGTCGCTGACGGGGTCGCGGCAGATGATGACACCGCAGGCGTGGACGCCCGTGTTGCGGACATTGCCTTCGAGCTGGCGCGCATATTTCAGAGTGTTCCTGATCAGTGTATTCCCGCTCGCCATCTCGTTCTTGAACGCATCGACATACTCCATGCAGTTGGATAGCGTAGGTTTCAGCTCCTTGCCGTCCTTCATGGGCATATGTGCCGGAATGAGCTTTGTCAGACGGTTTGATTCGGGTATGGACAGATTCTCGACACGCGCCACGTCCTTTATGGCCGATTTGGCGGCCATGGTGCCGTAGGTGATGATGTGCGCTACGTTGGGCTCGCCGTATTTCTCAGTCACATATTTCAGAACCTTGGCGCGGCCGTCGTCGTCGAAATCGACATCGATATCGGGGAGCGAGATACGGTCGGGATTAAGGAAACGTTCGAACAGCAGGTCGTATTTCAGCGGGTCGATCTGCGTGATGCCGAGGCAATATGCCACGACTGAACCGGCGGCGGATCCACGTCCCGGGCCGATGCTGACATCGAGCTGTTCGCGTCCGGCGCGGATGAAGTCCTGGACGATAAGGAAGTATCCCGGGAAGCCCATAGTCTTCATTATGTGCAGCTCGAAGTTGATGCGTTCGTCGACTTCATCGCTCAGCGGGGTGCCGTAGCGTTTCTCCGCCCCTTCATAGGCGAGCTTGCGCAGATAGTCGGCCTCGAATTTGATTCGGTACAGTTTCTCGTAGCCGCCGAGCTTTTCGATCTTGGCCTCGGCATCCTTGCGCGAGAGGACTTCGTTGCCGTGCTCGTCGCGTGTGAATTCGTTGAACAGATCCTCCTCGGTAAGACGCCGGCGATATTCGGCCTCGGTGCCGAAATCCTCGGGTATGGCGAAGTTGGGCATGATCGGCTCGTGGTCGATGGAATAATGCTCGACCTTGCGCACGATCTCGAGAGTGTTCTCAATCACTTCGGGAATGTCGGCAAACAGCTCAGACATTTCCTGCGTGGTCTTGAACCACTCCTGCTTTGTGTAATGCATGCGCTTGCCTTCGGCCAGGTTCGTCTTTGTGGATATGCAGATGAGGTGGTCGTGGGCTTCGGCATCCTCGGCATTTATGAAATGCGAGTCGTTGGTGGCGATGAGTTTTATGTCGTATTTACGGGCGAGGCGGATGATCTCTGGCTCGATGGCTTTCTGTCGCTCGTATGTGTCGAGATCAGATCCGGGTGGCAGCACGTGTCGCTGCAGTTCGAGATAGTAGTCATCGCCCATGAGGTCCTTCCACCATTTGACAGCTTTGTCGGCGCCTTCGATGTCGCCGGCGGTGAGCAGACGCGGGATCTCGCCGCCCAGACAGGCCGACGATATGATAAGACCTTCGTGGTGTGCGGCAATCGATGCCTTGTCGGTACGCGGATGGAAGTAGAAGCCCTCGGTCCATGCCTCCGATACGATTTTGATGAGATTGCGGTAGCCGGTCTTGTTCTTGGCGAGTACTACGAGATGCTTGCCCTTGTCGTATTTGTCGCTGCGGTCGGTTTTAGATCCGTTGGCCACGTACATCTCGCAGCCGATAATCGGAGTGAACACCTTGGCCTGCTTTTCCTCGATCTGCCGTTTGATTTCGTCGGCAGCAGGACTTTCAGGCGCAGCGGTGCCTGCCTCGACCTCTTTGAGGAGCTTTTTCAGATCCTTGATTTCGGACAGTACGGGCTTGTTCTTCTTGTTGACGTAGTTTGTGAATTCCTTGATACCGTACATTACGCCGTGGTCGGTCAGCGCCACACCCGGCATGCCGTCCTTTATTGCTTTGTCGACGATGCCGGACACGGAGGCCTGGCCGTCGAGAAGCGAATACTGACTATGTACATGCAGGTGAACAAATTGACTCATGACTGGTGTAATAAAGAGGTTTCAAGACTTCAAAGTTAGTGTTTTTTGTCGTCAGAGACAATAGATTTCAGACAAAAATTCTTAACTTCGCGACTAAATAATGTGAATGGCGTGATCATGAGCCTGAGCATTTTGTTATTATAACCGGATGTTAATAATTTAAGTGAAATGAAAAGATCCTATATCTTTCTGGCGACCGGCTTCGAGGAGATCGAGGCCCTCGCTACGGCCGACGTACTGCGCCGCTGCGGCATGGAGGTGTCGCTGGTATCGATTCTGAAAGACCGGCTTGTGACGGGAGCAAACGGCATCACAGTCGCCGCCGACTTCGTGCTGGAGGGTGCAGACTATGCCGATGCCGACTGGCTGATCTGCCCCGGCGGCATGCCCGGAGCCTCAAACCTTTTCGAGTGTGAGAATCTTACGGCGCTGCTGAAGCGGCATGCTTCGGAGGGCGGCCATCTGGCAGCCATATGTGCCGCTCCGGCTGTCGTATTGTCCCAGCTCGGATTGCTAAAGGGCCGAAATGCCACGTGCTACCCCGGGTTCGAGGATATGATGGTGCAGGGTGGGGCGCATCCTCAGCCTGCGCGCGTGGTCGTGGACGGAAACATTGTGACGGGCAACGGTCCGTCGTCGGCGATCCCATTCGCACTGAAAATTGCCGAACTGACCGTAGGCAAGGCTGCGGCAGATCAGGTGGCCGAAGGCATGCTTGTGAATTTCAAGGGCTGACGGAAAGCAAAAAATGATTTAATCGGGGCCGCGCGATGAGCGCGGCTCTTTTTTTTCAGCGCTTCCAGAATCCGGGCATCAGCAGTACCATCACGGTGTATATTTCGAGTCGGCCGATGAGCATCAGGGCCGACAGAATCCATTTGGCTGCCGCGGGAATTGTCAGATAATCGTCGCCGTAGCCTGTCACCGATGCTCCGAATCCCGAGTTGCTGATGCAGGCGAACGATGAGAAGAACGAATCGACCGAGGGCAGCCCGAGCAGCGACAGCAGCAGACCGCCCACACCGATGCACACGACGTAGAGACACAGGAATGCCACGACCTTGCTGACAAGGTCGGGATTGACCACGCGGCCGTTGATCCGGACCGAACGGATGTCGTTGGGATGTGTGGCAAGGTATATCTCGTTGGCGAGGTACTTCTTCAGATAAATCAGTCGATCGATTTTGGCACCGCCGCTTGTCGAACCTGCACAGGCGCCGGACAGCATCATGATGAATGTCAACGACAGGATGAAGGATCCGAAAATGCTGAATCCCGGGGCCATGTAGCCGGTCGATGTAATAGTAGACACGACCTGAAAAAGCGGCAGGATGGTGAGATCGCGCCAGCCGAAACTTTTTGTCTCCAGACAATGCGAGGCCGCGAAAAGCACGGTGAACACAATGATGGTGCCGATGTAGACGCGCACCACCTCGTCGCGCCTGACAATATGCCACTTGTGCATCGCAATGCGGAACAGGTTGGCGAGATTGAGACCGCCCATGAACATGAACACCGTCACAACGATGACGACGTAATCGGATTCAAATTCGCTGATCGAGGCGGCCCGTGATGAAAAGCCGCCGGTGGAAAGTGTGCCGAAAGCGTGGCATATGCTGTCGAAAAGCGACATAGGACCGGCCCACAGGAGCACGATCATCATCAGTGTCAGCATGATGTAGGCTCCCCAAAGGGCCATCGCCGTCTGCGAGATGCGTGGCATGATCTTGTCGTGGGTGATTCCTGTCACTTCAGCGTTGAACATCTGTACGCCTCCGGATGTGTTGAGGGTCGGTATGATGGCGAGAGTGAACAGTATGATACCCATGCCGCCGAGCCATTGCATCAGGGCCTGCCACATACGGATGCCGTAGCCGGGCATTCCCTTGGCCGGATCGATACCAGTGGCACCAGTAGTGGTGAATGAAGACATTGCCTCGAAGAAAGCGCTGCTGAAATCAAGGCTGTGGGAGCAGAGCATGAAAGGTATCAGACCGAACAGCGAGAAGAAAATCCACACGGATGCCGTAAGCAGAAATCCGTCGTGGCGGCCTATGCGTCCGGAAGCAGGCTTCCGGTAGGCCATGCCCGAACCGGCCAGGGCCGTAGCCACTATGGTGACAAGAAATGCAAACCAGTCGGATTCCCTATAGTACAGGCAAGTACATAGGGGTATGATCATGAAAAGAGACTCCACAAGCAGTAGGGCGCCTATAATGCGCCTGAGCATTCCGTAGTTGATGGTTCTTCTCATTATGGTTCAGCTGAACAGGCGTTCGACTTTGTGAAGTGAACCGGCCAGGCAGAATATGAGCACCCGGTCGCCGGCAACGAAGCGCGTGTTGCCCGTGACGAGCATACCCTCGTCGCCGCGGATCAGGGCCGCCAGAGTCATGCTGCGGTCGAGTCGCAGGTCCTTGACCGCGGCCCGCGTGATCTTGGCGCCGGGCTTCACTTCAAGCTCGGCGACTTCGGCGTCGGTAAGCGCCAGGCATTTCGACGAGGAAGAGTCCGCGTCGAGCAGCAACTGGAATATGGTGCTCGAGGCCAAAAGTTTCTTGTTGATGACTGTGCCGATGCCGAGTCCCTCGGCCTGCGGAATGAACTGGATGTCCTCCACCTCGGCCACGCTTTTGGCGATGCCGTATTCTTTGGCCGTGAGTGTCGTCAGGATGTTCGACTCGCTGCTCGGCGAGAGCGCCACAAATGCGTCGGCTTCGTCGACCGATGCCTGGAGCAGGATTTCCGGATCGCGGGCGTCGCCGTGGATTATGTGCGCGCGTGGACATTTTTCGGGCAATGCCCGGCAAACGTCGCGGTTGTTGTCGATGATGGTGAATCTGAAGCGGTCGCCGGCAAGGTCGGTGAGGCGCACGGCAATCTTGCTGCCGCCCATTATGATCACTTTCCGAATGTTGCGCTTTACTTTGCCGCACTGTTCGATCAGATCGTCGATATGATCGCGAGTGGTGGTGATATAAAGGACATCGCCGGCGAGCATGTAGTCGTTGCCGCGCGGAATGATGGTCTCGTGGTTGCGCCGGATTGCCGACACGTGCAGCTGCGACATGGGCGACATCTCGCGTAACTGCTTGCCGGCAAGCGGGGCGTTTTCGCGGATACGGACTCCCACGAGGATTATGCGGCCGTCGTGAAGTTCGAACCAGTTGCGCACCCAGGAGTGGTCAAGTGCCGTGATAATCTCGCGGGCAGCGAGATATTCAGGGTATATGAGCCTGTCGACACCCATGCGCCGCATCGTGGCGCTGTTGGCCGGATCCATGTAGCCGTAGTGCGATATGCGGGCGACTGTACACTGCGCTCCGAGGCCTTTTGCAATGGCGCAGGCGACAAGGTTTTTGTCTTCGTGGGGTGTGACAGCAATGAACAGGTCGGAAGCGCCTACGCGGGCGTCGCGCTGTGTGATGAACGAGGTCGGCTTCCCGACGATCGTCATCAGATTGAAGGTCGTATCCAGCATCGACAGCTTTTCGCGGTCCTCGTCGATGATGACAATGTCCTGGTTCTCGTTCGAGAGGAGTTTTGCAAGATGTGTGCCGACTTCGCCGGCACCGGCGATCACGATCTTCATCGCACTATATGTTTATGGATTGAGTCGGCGTCGATGCCACAGAGCTGCCTGAGTTCAGCCGGAGTGCCTTGTGTGACAAAACTGTCGGGAATACCGAGGCGTGTGATTTCAGGCGAATGTCCGTTGGCTGTCATCCATTCGGCCACGGCCGAGCCCAGACCGCCGCTGACAGTGCCGTCCTCAACGGTCACGATGCGGCATCCGAGAGCGGCGACTTCCTTAAGTATGGATTCGTCGAGCGGTTTAAGGAAAACCATATCGTACCAAGCCACACTTGTGCCTTCGGCGCGTGCCTTCTCAACGGCAACGCGTACTTCGGCGGCGATTGTCCCGATGCTGAGTACGGCGACCTGCGTGCCGTCGTAAATCTTCCGGCCACGGCCTATCGGGACTTCCTTCAGGGGACACTGCCAGTCGGCCAGACGGCCGTTGCCGCGCGGATAGCGGATGGCAAAGGGACCGTACTTCCCTGTCGCGGCGGTGTACATCAGAAGCCTGAGGTCGTGCTCGTCGGATGGCGCGCAGACGGTCATATTCGGGATCGACCGAAGATAGGCAAGGTCCAAGGCCCCATGGTGTGTCATTCCATCCTCGCCCACGAGTCCGGCACGATCGATACAGAAGGTCACGGGGAGTTTCTGAATAGCCACGTCGTGGATGATATGGTCGTAGGCGCGCTGCAGGAAGCTGGAGTATATGGCGACGAACGGGAGCATGCCGTCCTTGGCCAGACCGCCGGCGAAGGTCACGGCATGGCTTTCGGATATGCCTACATCGAAGACGCGGTCGGGGAGTTCTTTCTGCATTATCGACATGGATGTGCCTGAGGGCATGGCTGCTGTGATGCCGACGATACGTCTGTCGGAGCGGGCGAGTTCGGTGAGAGTGTGGCCGAAAACGTCCTGATATTTGAGCGGTCTGCCGGCGGCGCACTGCCCCTCGCAGTCGCGCTTGCCGGTAACGGGATCGAACTTGCCCGGGGCATGCCAGTTGGCGGGATCACGCTCGGCCGGAGCATAGCCTTTGCCTTTGACGGTGCGCAGGTGCAGCAGGCGGGGACCCTGCATGTCGCGTATATCGCGCAGCACGCGGACGATCCGGATTACGTCGTGTCCGTCGAAAGGTCCGAAATAACGGATATTGAGTCCCTCGAATATATTCTGCTCCTTGAAGATCAGCGACTTTAGGCTGTTGTTGAAACGAAGGATCGCTCGCCGGCCGCGTTCGGTGACAAGGTGCAGCCGCCTGAGCATCAGATATACATTATAGCGGAGCCTGTTATAGGCGGGTGATGTGGTGAGGTGGGCGAGATATGAGTTGAGCGATCCGACGTTGTGGTCGATCGACATGTCGTTGTCGTTGAGGATGATAAGCAGGTTGTTGGGCGTGTTGGCCGCGTTGTTGATGCCTTCGAACGCCAGCCCTCCGCTGACTGACGCGTCGCCTATTATCGCCACAACATTGCGCCGCTCCCCTTTCAGCCTGGCTGCCACGGCCATGCCTAAAGCGGCCGAAATCGAGTTCGACGCATGGCCGGCCGTGAAAGTGTCGTAGGGAGACTCAGCGGGATTGGGGAAGCCGCTCAGGCCGCCCAGCTTGCGGTTGGAGTCGAAGCGGTCGCGGCGGCCAGTCAGGATCTTGTGTCCGTAGGCCTGATGCCCGACGTCCCACACAAGGCGGTCGCCGGGGGTGTCAAAGACATAGTGAAGAGCCACTGTAAGCTCGACGGCGCCCATGCTCGAAGCGAAATGCCCCGGATTTACCGCGCATTTTTCTATAAGAAATTCGCGTATCTCCGCGCATACCTGCGGAAGCGCCTCAACGGGGAGCTTGCGCAGATCGGCGGGCGAATCGATCTTGTCGAGCAGCCTGTCGCTATTTTTTGTCTGAGCCATTCTTTACGTATTTCTTATACACCGGCACGAATACAATGATGGCCGAGGCTATGATTATAAAAACCAGGTAAGGTGTAATTCTTCCTGACCTCGCTATAAGTAGCCCGACTGTGGCCAGCCATGCCAACCCCAGAACAATGAACCGTATAATGACCGATGTTTTCATCACATCTGCAAAGTTACGCTTTTTTACATTAACCACCAAAAATTCCGTTCAGGGGTTTCCCGGGGAATGCCACACTGATTTTTCAACACAATTAGAGTAAATATATCGTCAGTTCTCAAAAAAATTGTAAATTTGCGCAGTCTTAGAGAGACGACATATCAATATCGGAAAAGTGCCCTATTTCTTGTGAAATCGCCAATTTAACTAAGAATACACAAGGCACGGTAACAGCTCATACATCGTGGGCTGCCTATCTGTGCGTGTATTCAGGTGTTTGGCGATACCTACAAGAATGCAGGGGTAGCAGCCCACTTTCCTGTTCTAAAACATAGCAATCATAACTTCTCCTAATGGCGCTTGCGGAGAAACTAACCATGTCGAGTCAATGAAGACACTGTATTCCTTTGTTATCGCAATCCTGCTGATTGGAGCGTGCGCACCTCAGATACTTCTCGCGTTCATAAGCATGCTGTTGCTGGTCATGCTACTATAAGATCTGACATTTTTTTATTTATTTGAAGTGATTTGTTGTCGTTTTGCTGATATTACGAAGATATTTTGCCGGAAAATTTTTCATTTTGGAATTATTTGAGTAATTTTGCGCATCCCCTGACAATTGAGGGGCGATCATTTCACATTATAGTATTTTGCCTATGAAAAAGATTTTTACGTTTGCATCTATGTGCTGTGCGGCATGCCTGGCCATGGCTTCCACACCGGAAGTGGCGGCAACAGATGTCAGACTGACAGCAACAGCGCCACGTGCCATCACACCGGTAAGTCCTGAAATCATTGTAGATCAGCCCGAAGGTACTCTTATCGAACCTATCTACTGTGCATCCGAGGCCAGTTATCTCGTTTACAGCGGTGCGCTCGGCACACGCGTCAACAATGGCTATACAGGCGCAATGGTACGGACTGACGAGGCCGTCTACCTGCGTAATGTAATCAGCGAATACAGCACTGCGACCGATTACTGGATCAAGGGTGATGTCGAAGCCGACGGTACCGTCACATTTACATTCCCGCAGCATATCAGCCACCGCGCCGCCACGGCTACGACTCAGGAACGCGATTTCTATGTAGCCGTGCTGACACCGCAGCGCACCGGCACTTCGGTCACGCTGAGTGTAGACGAAAACAACTGTAATATGACCATGAAGTGGGACGGCAACCGCCTGGTACAGATTGTGCCTGAAACTGGCGGTGAGCTCGCCGAATATCAGGGAATACTCGGTGTTGTCGACGGCGAGGGATCGTTCATGGGCTTCGGCGAACAGGGTCTTTCATATAAGCTTGTAGATCTTGCTCCGCTCACTCCTCCTGCAACAATGAAGGCCGAGCAGTATGTGATATCGTACAGGAACGGCGACGGAGATGAGCTGAGCGGTGTAGTTACAGTCGGTACCGACGGCAACGATGTGTGGTTCAAAGGTTTCAACACTTTCATTCCCGACGCATGGGTGAAGGGTACGCTCAATGACGGTGTCGTGACCGTGCCAGCCACGTATACCGGTATCGTATACGGTTACTTCACATACATCATGGGTCTGACCGAGGATCAGAAAGAGCTGATCGACCATCTGACCATACGCAAGACAGATAATGGCTATGCTGTCGACGGCTACATGTTCATCAGTATCGGCGACGAAGTCGTTGACCTGAATCACAACCGCCTGTTCAGCGATGTTACGCTGACACCGTATGTCGGCGGTATCAAGACTCCGGTCGCTCCTGTGATCGACCGGTCGGAAGAAGGTACGGAAGCATGGTCCGAGTCAGAGGGAATGGGTGCGCTTATTTTCACACTTGATGCTGTCGATACCGACGGCCAGCCTCTCGACACGGAAAAACTGTTCTACACTGTATTCAAGAACGGTGAGCCGTATACTTTTAAAAAGGACGATTACTTCCTTGAAGAGGACATGACGGACATTCCGTATAATTTCCAGGGTGATCTGATCATGTCGATGAGCGGCTACTTCTTCGTGTTCTTTATCGAAGATATGGATTCGATAGGTGTCCGCGCTGTATATAAGGACGGCGACAACATCACGTATTCTCCCACCGATACATTCGTTTTCCGCAATTCGGTAAGCGATATCACGGCAGACAGCCCGGTCGTTTCTGTGGAGTATTTCGGACTTGACGGTGTGAAACTGGCTGAACCGGCAGCAGGTATCTGCATCAGGCTGTCGCATCATGCCGACGGCTCGATCTCGGCGGCCAAAGTCACGGTCCGGAAGTAAAGATCATTTGAGTCATTATCGAAAGCGCTGTATCGATGACCGGTACAGCGCTTTCGGTATATATTGCCGTAGGGCGAAAACATCGGTCAGATGAAAATTTATTACCGTCATGTGGAACTTTTTTGAAAACGCGGCATCCAACTATATAAAGAGAAATGAAACAGATGGATAATAATTCTGATTATAATCAATCATTCACGGCAATGGTCGGGCGGCATGAAAAAATAATTTTCAGTGTCTGCTTCTTTTATGCCACGGCCGAAGTGCCTTTTGAGGACATCAGACAGGAGGTGCTGATTTCTTTATATAAGGGTTATCGTAATTTCCGAAAAGAGTGCTCAGAGTCGACATGGGTGTATAAGGTATGTATCAATACTTGTCTGTTTTTCTTGAGGAAGCTCACTTCGAGAATTAAAACTGTTCGTTTTGAGGAATTGCCTTTGACGATTTTTCAAGAAGACAACGATAATGAATATAAGGAAAAATTAGAATGGCTCTATTCCATGATAGCGCACCTTAATCCGATGGACAAGGCATTGATACTAATGTGGCTTGATGAATTGAGTTATGATGAAATTGCCTCGAATATGGGTATTCCGAGAAATACGGTCGCCTCGCGCCTGTATCGTATTAAAGAAAAAATATCATCGCGAAAGGAGATTTGATAATGGAACTTGAAGATTTAAGAACGACATGGCGATCAGTCAAGTATAATGTTGTTTCACAAATCAATGATAGGGCGGCAAGCAAGACCTATTCAAACAGTATTGATATAAAATCAAGACTTTTAAAGAGAGCCCGGCTGGAAGGCGTAATCACGGTAATCTGCCTTGTTCTTATGGCCTCATCCCGGATCTGGTCGCCAATGAAGTTCCCTTATTGGTGGCTGGGCGTGTTCTGCTCAACACTATTAATTGCCAACCTGTATGGTATCCGGATGTACCGTTACATCAAATCCATCAATCTCTGGGAGGATACGAACAATGACATACTGAAGGTGATATTGTCAATCAAAAAACTATATCGTAACGTCGAACTTGCAGTTTCGACAGCAATAATTCCATTGTTGGTATGGCTATCGCTCACTCCAATGTTCATATACAGCTGGAGAATGTATTTTGCATGGGGCCTGACAGGTTTGGGATTTACTCTGGAATATCTATGGTATAAGAATAATGTCAAGCAGCTGGATAATCTTATAAACTGGGAAAGGGATTAAGAGTATGAAATTCATTCTTTCACGTACGGAGGATTTTAGGGCCCATTCAAAGAAATGGATGGTAGGCTATGGTTTACTGTTCTGGCTTATCAGCCGGATCTTCGCGATGCTCCTGATCATCGGGTGTACGGCAATCTATAAGTCAGCGGGTATTGATCCTGAATCGCAGACAAGTTTTGTAGGTAATCCTGAGACGGCAAGTAATATTGGTCCGACAATTTATGTATTGATGACAGTCTGTATTGCCGCACCATTATTGGAGGAATGTATATTCCGTCTGGGGCTGTCTTTCAGGAGATGGCAGGTCGCGTTGGCCGCTGCATCCATTCCGGCGTATATGCTATGGCAACACATGTATTCCGTCACTGTCGTCACTGTCGCCGGTCATATATTCGCTATGATCGCAATATTTTCAGCGATATATTTTCTCACGACGGATTCTTTCTGGATCTCACAGAAAACAAAATGGTATGAATCATCGATTTATATTTCGGCTATTGCATTCGGACTCATACATCTGATAGCTTTTTCCAATCCTGAACCTATACTTATTCCATATATGCTGTGTGTGGTCAGCATCCCGTTTTTTGCCGGATGTGCAATAACTTATTACCGGGTTAATCTCGGCTTCTGGTGGGGCGTCGGGCTTCATATATTCAACAACATACCCGGCGTTGTCATTATTATGCAATCGGTATAACGGGTATAGATTATATTTAATATTTTGCAGAAGGGATGGAAATGAAGAAAGAGCCGAGTCTTAGCGACTTAGCTCTTTCTTTGTGTTGCCTTGGAAGGGCAACTTTTGTGATATTTCGTGAAACGCCAATTCTATAATTATAGCGATATTAAATAGTTATATATTTTAACAATTTCAGAAAGTCGCAAAAAGCATCATAATGTCGCTTTGATTTGTATCAACTTTGTATCAACTTTTGAACTATATCATATACCTTTGCCGTTATTAGATAAACACTTATCGAATATGGCTAAATCAGCATATACTAAATTCGTACTGCGAACCACCAAGAAAACCGGCGTTGCGCCTCTTTATACCCGTCGCGTCGGCTTCAATTCCAATCTGATGCTCAACTCCCATATTGAGGTTGATATCAAGACTTGGAGTGATGCCATATCTACGCCGGGGCGCTGGAATACTTTTCGTGCAGGGTCAGGCAAGGAACTCTGCGACAAGCTTGATGAGATGTCGGCTCTGATTGATACTATAATCAACGACCCTAAGGGTTCGAGAACGAAACTTGATAAAGCGATAGATGAATTCGCCCATAAAGAGCAACGCGAGTTTCAGGAGGCACAACGGAAAGCACAGGAGGAAGCGAGACAAAAAAGAAAAGCTGAGCGTGAGGCTGAACAGCGGCGCAAAAAAGAAGAAATCGAAGCGATGCTCCGTCAGCGTGAAGAATCATTCATTGTGGCTCTTGATGTCTTTATTGATGCTGCCCCGGCTCGAACATGGCACGGCAAACCAATAGGACTAAAAACCATACAACACTACAAGCATCTGCGCCGCTATATCCGCGACTTTATGAAGAAGAAGCATATCACCGATATTCGGTTTGACGAACTCAACAAGTCGTTTTATTCTGATTATCTATCCTTTGCCTATGGAGAGGGATTGAAACTCAATACTATCGGCGACCACATTAAGGTAATCAAGACCGTTATTCGTGACCAACCAATGCGAATACAATGTATGGCAGAAGATTTCCTTAGATGTGAAAAGCTGAAAGAGGAGTCGGAAAGTATCGCTTTGCTTGAAAGTGAAATTGAGCTAATCGCAAAACAAGAGTTGCCAACCGAACACCTCCGAACTGTGCGCAATCAGTTCATATTGATGTGCTGGACAGGTGCCAGACACTCTGACCTCGAACAGCTCAATTACAACTCCATTCATGTAACAGAGGATGGAGAACGATATATCCAATATAAAGCAAAAAAGACCGATAAGGTGTCGGTGGTAAAGATTTTGCCCGAAACTCAAGCAATCTTCGACCTATACAATGACGGAAAGGCGATGCCGCGTGTAATCAGCAACCAGAAGTTCAACGATGCACTGAAAGAAATAATGAAAGCTGTATATGAGGCAAATCCGGAAAGTACATTAGCTGGATATGTTACCAAGGCATATACCGCCGATGTAGGCAATGGCAGAGCCGGTCGCAAAACCGACATATACCAGCGATGGCAGTTGGTGAGCTGCCACACCGGACGCCGCTCATTCGCCACCAATATGCGACTACGAGGTAATGACCGAGATGTAATCTGTGCAGCCACGGGGCACACTACCGAGGCATCACTTAGCCGTTACATCAAGGAAGACCGTCTTACTCGTGCATCACGCCTAAAGTAGAACTATGCAAAAGAATAATTGTTCTTTTCACCAGCCTTATCTATATATTGGTTTGGTTTAGGTCGGGTATATATTACCCGACCTAAACCAAACTGACATAGCATATCACACCTATGATTTATGCCTGATGTGAAATTCCATTTATTTAGACGTAATATTTTGTGTAATTGGAAATAAAATGCTAACTTTGCGCTGTTGAGAAAGGACAATAAAGCGTTTATTTTCCTTTTTCACTCATAGTGATATGAAACAAACAATTATATCAAAGGTCAATCGCAGCAAGAAGGGCACCATCTTCTTGCCGGATAGCTTTTTGCCTATTGATACTCACTACGCCTCCAACATATTGTCAGAACTATGCAATGAAGGGAAGCTTGTCAGAGTTGCCACAGGGATATACGTTAAGCCAAAAGAATCACGATTTGGACCCGTTATTCCGACAATAGGAGAAATTGCGCAGACCATAGCAAAACGTGATGATGCGCAACTGTTGCCAACCGGAGCGACTGCTGAGAATTACCTCGGTTTTTCAACACAAGTTCCAATGAACCCCGTGTATCTTACATCAGGGACTCCACGCAAAATAAAGATTGACAAACGGACTCTGACGCTTAAACATAGCGTTCCATCGACATTTGCATATAAGGGCAAGATTATGCCGATATTAGTGCTTGCGCTAAAGTCTATCAAGCGATTTAATGTTGATGATAATACTCTTGACGTTGTTTATGGCGTGTTGAAGGAAAACCCGGAGGAAGAGACATGGCAAGAGGATATAGCTCGTGCTCCGCGCTGGATTAGAAAAATTATTATCGAAACAAAGGATAAAATCAAACGAAATGAGCAGATGGATTGATGCCTCGGATGCTGACCGGCAACAGTCGGCATATATTATAGCAAATGAAAAGAACATCAGCGTGGGTGCGGTTGAAAAAGACTGGTGGGTTACTGCCATTTTGAAGGTTCTGTTCTCCCTTTCCCCGGCAAAGTATATGTTCTTCAAAGGTGGAACAAGTCTCAGTAAAGGCTGGAACCTGATTGACCGCTTTTCGGAAGACATCGACATTGCCCTCTATCGTGATTTCTATCTCAATGAACTTGGTAAGGATTGCGCAAAAGCTGCAACAAACAATCAGGTGAAGAATCTCCGCATTGTCAATCGTGATTATATCCTTGGTGAGTTCGCAAAGGAATTGAAATCGAAACTTGTTGAATCCGGTTTAGGCGAATGCAAGGTATTACCGATAACCACAAAGAAGGACGGTTCGCCAATCGACCACGACAGCGATCCGGTAATCATAGAGATTCACTATCCGGTCAAAGTTGACTCTGATGCGTATGTGCGTCCCGTAGTCAAGATTGAGATAAGTTGTCTTTCGATGAAAGAACCGTTTGAAATCAAGCACATATCATCACTCGTTGGCAATGCTTTCCCGGAGATTGACGATGAGACATTTGCAGAAATACCAACCATAACACCGACACGCACATTCCTTGAAAAAGCCTTCCTGCTCAATGAGGAATATCAACGTCGCTCACCTCGCTCCGACCGCATGAGCCGCCATCTTTATGATTTGGAGCGACTGATGGACACCGCTTTTGCAGAAGCCGCACTCTCCGACATGGAATTATATCAGGAAATCATCGCCCATCGCCAGCGATTCTATCATGTCGGCGGTGTAAACTACGAGCTTAACCATCCTTCAACCATCGCATTCTGTCCGACAGGCGAACTGCGCGACAAAATGCGACTCGACTACGAAGCAATGAAAACCTCTATGATTTATGGCGAGAAGTTGTCGTTTGATGCACTGATTGGCCGGCTCGAACAGTTAGAAAATCGTTTCCGCTCAATGCCCATGTAACATATGAGGGCAACATCACTAACAACTTTCTTTTTGCCGAGTATTTCCATATAAGTTTAGGTTTAGCCGGGCATATATAAAGCCCGAACCAAACCAAACTGTTGTAACGAGGCAGACAAACCTGAGACCTCACACCTGAAAAAAATGAAATAGAAATGCCCCAAGATTCTTTCTTTTCAGAGGTTTCCTACAATAATATGGCGCGTAAGATTCAGTGTATATTCTCGTGTCTTGTCCAATCTAGGTGTTATGAACTGCTGTCATTAGTCTATGAGACTTTCACTCTCATCCGAATGTTTCATAGCGTTATCCAATACAACTTTCCTACTAGTATTAGCATAACAATAGACACAAAAATGACGGCAAGTATTATACATCCCAATATCCTTACTTATCATACACCCGCAGAGTTTTCGTTGCCCTTTGTCTTTTAGGTTCTTTGATGTTGCAGGTATCTCTGGAATTTCACCAAATAAATCAGGTTCTGGGAGTTTGGCAGTACGTAGATAATACACCAATTCCTTGTCATCTCCAAAAATTCTTTCCATCAACTCCCCATCAATACATCTGTTATGCTCGATACCATATTTCTCCAAATCCAGAGATTCGGCACAGGTGGCCATTGTTAAATTCCATCCTTCGTCTTTCCAGACTTTTCTCAATTTATACAGTCCCTCTATAATCTCATTCCTCTGAGAATCCGAACCTTCCCCTTCGTCCACATTCTCTTTGGTAAATAATGACGTTTCTTTCACGAGATTGTTCTGGACTTTCCTATAAGCCTTTATGTCCACGAAACTAAACACAAGTTTGTTTGTATACCCTTTCAGCTTATTTCCAATATTCCATATCTTTGACAGGATGGAACGGGGAGAGATTGCGTAAGAAAGAAGTATTGGGTCAAATCTCCATATAATACGGTCTGAGCCAATTAAGTCTGAAAGTTTTTTGAAAGTCTCTATTCTTTTCTCAACGGATGGGAGATTGGGTTCAAGTTCCTCCTTAACATAATCATTAAGAGTAACCTGAAAATAATAATGTATACCTATCTCATCTAATATATGAAGATACGGAATAATTGGCTCGGGATTTTTTGTCCAGAAAACAATAACTTTACATCTTGAAAATGAGATATACTGTTTCTGTTGATTGAACGGATTAATCCATGTACAATAACCCTTTTCAAAGCGGTTAAAGAACCATTTTGAAAAAAAAGCCGGGATATCGGTAGAACGACTAGCTGATATGATAACTGGAGCTATGGCTTCTACCTTTTCATTCGATTCAGTAGTTATAATAATTCTATCAGTCATGGTAATATTGAAGCAAAAAAGATTTCAATTCATCCAATTTCCGACTATTCGCTGGAGTCTTATCTAATGCTTTTTTATTCTTTGTAGAGAGACACCATTTGCAAAAATGGTCAATAACATCAGAGTTGTTGCGTCGATATTGATCTGGATTCTTACTATAATATCCAGAACGATAACTCCTTTGAAACTCAGTGAACAAATCTATAATATGATGAACATTAGTTCCCAAGAACGTAATGATTCTGTCTACTGCATAGTCATCAAAGATAATACTTTTGGGTATGAACGTTCTATTAACCATAGATTGTTCTGTTGAATTTATTATGCTCTCATCTCTTTTTGGAGTGGTGGTTGAATATTTTATATTATCTTCCCCTGATGAGAACCCAGAATCTTCTAAAGATGTATCTCCTTGTTTTTCAATTCCAGCAAAAATCCCTCCAAGAGTTTCTTTTACACCATCCCATAATCCTTTCTCTCTCTTGGAGATAAGTTTACGTGAAGTTTCAGGATATGATTTCTCTGACTTTCTAATCTTTTCATAGTCAGGACAGAACTCCTGTTGCATTTCTGTCCATGCTTTCGTTTTTGAACTCCACAGTGAATAGTCGTTGAGAACACAAACGAATACGTAGCCATCTTCACTATCTCCGATTCGTTCTAATGCACATTTAAGTTCTTCATCAAGCTGATTCTGATTCTTTTTTCTTTTTCTAACATTAGAAATATAAAAATCCCAAATCCTATCTTTATAAGATTTCACAACAGGAATGATGCTAACAGTTTTAAGACTTTCTGGTTCTATCGCAGGAGTTGAAGTTTCAATCTTTTCTCCATGTATTGAGCCATGGAATTCTTTATATACAGACGCCACATAAGAACTGTCATTATTTAATAGCAAGTCTGTAAAGTCTCGGGTAAGATTGGCGAAACCATTGAATACTCCATAGAAGGCATAAGCAAGTCTATAATCAGTCATGCCCTTTCGTTTCATAAAATCCAAAAGGACTTCCCAATCATCACCTTTTAAAACAACAGCAGCCAAAGAACTCAATACTCCGTTATTCCATTTTTGATTAAATTCTTCGCCTCGGATATGTTTTCTCAACTGATTTAAAAATGTGCGTATAGGACTATATTCCCATTCTGCCCCTAATACATCTCTTGCTTTGCCAGTCAAATTATCTGCTAGTTCAGCTCGTTGAGATGATATTTTACCGCTGATAGATTTGTCAGTAAGAATATGGTTGATTAGTTCTATGAAAAGGTTATTCTCAACTTTATCAAGAATTACAGTTTCCCTTATGGAACTAAGTTTGTTGTCAACGACCACAATCTCACTTGCGTCAGGAGATAAACGTTCTTTATTGGTTTTAGATATAGAATTGATTCGTTTTAATTCTTCTGATATCCATTGAAGAGCCGAGTTATTCTCTGGCAAATCTTCGCGAAGAGCCTTGAAAAAGGAACTTGGATTCAGATTGGATATGGGAAGACCATGCTTGTTTAATATTTTGATAATATCAACGACCGTATCTCTATCCCGTACTAAATTTTCTATCTCCCTGAAAATTGGATTATAGACAAGTAACGAGGTAGTTAATGAATTTACTTTTTGTTCTTGTTCTAATGTGGGTTCTCGACGAGGATTAGATAATATTGCGGCAAATATGTTTTGTAAATCCTTTAAAGTATTATAATATTCGACTGTTGACTTTTCGCTAGACAATAAAGCTCCAATGTAATAACCATACATAAGGCCTTTTAGTCTATTGATAATCCGGTCGTGTTCGATTTCGGAGCTGTTCGATTCGCCTAAAACCTCACTCTTTAAACGAGAATATGATTTTTCAGCAAAGCGTATTTCAAATCCCTTTTGATAAAGACGGATCATCTTAGTTTCCAGACTACTGTCAGACAAAGATAATGCTACCTTTTTATCCTGTTCATTAAAAAAGATAAATCTTGTATTCCAAGGATTTAGATAAATAGTTTTATCTGAAATGTATATGCCTTTTTCTACTTCACGAAAGATTTCGTTTGTGTTTATCTCTATTATCATCGGATGGTCTTCCAATTCACTATCACCTCTATCTAAATATGACAATGAATCATAAAGAACAATACAATTATTCTGCTCATTTTCTGGAATTACAAACCAACGAGAGTATCCAAATCCTCTCTTTTGAAAGAAGATATATGGAGATACGCTTTCACTGGAGAGTATATTATTGAAATTAAGGGTTGTAGTAGGTATATAGTATTTCATAATTACATATCATCTATAGTTTCAATCTCAGTGGTTTTGTAGAGACTTGGTTCTATTTTTGACAATGGTGACGGCAACGTTCCCGAAAAAAGAACGTACAGGTTGCGATATGTTCTCGTCATTGCCACATATAATGCTTTTTGATTAGAATCTCCATCTTCAACAAAATCTTCTATAAATGGTATAAATATAGTTTCAAACTGCAATCCCTTTGCACTATGATAGGTCATAATTTTAGGATTAGTAGAATCAAAGTTTAGATTATCTACATTGTTCCTAAAATTCTCTTTATCATTATATCTATATTCGTAGTTACCACCTAGCTTTGACAATGCTTGATATGTCTTTAAGACCGTCTCATTATCTGGTAAAAGGATAGCAACGTCATCCATATTGTTGCTCTCTATGATTCGATGTATGGCTTCTATTTGCTTGTCTTTTGAATCATATTTAATCACTTTTGGCAACTCTTTCTCCAGACTTTTATATATGCCTTCAATAAATGGAGGAAGGTCAACGCCTATTCGTTGAACAAATCGAGCTACAGGAAGGGGTAATCTATAATTTTTAAAAAGCTCCCAATCTTTTGCCGACCTCGCATTAGGAATAGTTGCTCTAATCTCATCAACAGCAATAGTGTCTTTCAATCCCTGATATATTGATTGTGCAGTATCTCCGAAAAAGAAAAAGTTTTTATTCGCCGAAGATATGAATTGTTCAATTTCTTCTTCACTGAAATCCTGAATCTCATCTACAATTATATAGTCAGAATGAGGTGCATCAAGACGATTTTGCCAAACCCAATGATAATGAAAGGGATTAGTTAAACCTAACTCCTTTTTACCAGAATTCATATAATTACAAAGAGCTTTTGTAAAAACTATAATCTGATAATCCTTACCTTTTTCTTTTTGAATTCGCTGAGCTTTAATCAAAGCTAATACAGATTTTCCACTTCCTGCACATCCAGACACAATACACGATTTGTCTAGTGTCGCCATCAGAACCTGAATCTGGTCTTCGTCTAACTCTGACTCTTTTATCATCCAATCTTTTTTCATATCTTATTACCAGTAAGAAGTCTCCAAGATAATTTACTCGAATCCTTCATTTTTCGAGAATGGGAAACGATATATAATTCATTATAGTTGTCATTTCTCATAAAAACATTTGCTTTAACTTCTTGACAAGCTTTATCAATAAGTTTGGGTAGCCATTCTTGTTGTTCCTCATTAAATGATGAAACATCTGCTAAACATATTACACCCGTGGAATTTATCTTCTCAAGCATTAACCGCAAGACATGTTCATACGGATTTCGTTCCTCAAACTGACGAAGTGAGGCCATTTCACATATTGACTTGAATATTAGAATTATATCATTGTCATCAGGAATACGGAAAGATACCAATGACATATCATATATATCATCAATTTTTAATGGCATTACATGCAGATTTACCCCCACATGATATTCGACTTTGAATCTCGCAATTATATCTTCTAAAATTCTCAGCCCATTAAAATTCCCATCAAGTGCCTTTATATTTATATTAGCAACCTCTATATTCTCAATAATGGCCCATAATAACCCTAACAGTTCTCCGCCTGTTCCACATCCAAAATCAAAAATATTTAAGGTCGATGTTTCTTTATATAGGTCTTTCTTCAATGCAAAATACTTTGTGAAGATACAATATGATTCCGTGAAACTTCTTGGAAAGTATGTGCCAAGGTAATTTATGATTCTCGCTTTATCCCAATTAAGAACTATCATATCTTTCCCACAAGGTTGATGGGTTGCCTTTGTTTCTTTGTAGATTAGACTATCCAACCACATTGGAAGCTTAATATGATTGTGCCCTAGTCTTTCTACATTTGTAAATGCCACAGAATTCATTTATTGGAAGTGAGTAATTCTCTAATGTTTATATCTAAAAGTTCGGATATTTTGTTCAAGGTCTGCAAATCTGGCTGTGAACTATTAGTACACCATTTAGAGACTGTTACAGGGTCTTTGCCTAACAGTTGAGCCAACCATTTACCCGTCCTATTATTTTCAACTAATACAATTTTTAATCTATTTAGTTTGGGCTTATCTTCATTAGTCATAATCATTAATGGATTAAATTCAAAAGCAAAGTTATAAAAAATATTGATATACTAGGCATGAAATGAGGCGAAAAATGATTTCTTTCCCCCAAATATGCACATTTCCAAAGACTTCCTCCAGATACTAATGAGAACAACGCCGCCGAGGGCTGTTTCTCTCGGCGGCGTTGGGTTATCAGAGTTTGGGCCCTTGTCGGCGGCGTTTGGCTTTTTGTTCTTCACGATAGCGGTGAAGAGCCTCTTCTATGGTAAGTCCAGAATGGCGGCTCAGCCACAGTTTGAAATCATCGGGCAAAGCACTACCGTCAGTGAAACCTTCTTGCGGCTGTGTGGTTCCTGCTGCTGAAACATGGGATAACCGAGTGCCATAGCTCTGCGACTGAGATGCGGCTTGTCCGGCTAAATCCGGATTCGATGAATAGACTCCCGGAGTCATGCGCTGTGGGTTGAATTTTATCCACACGGTAGGCATAGCTCCCTGACATCCGTCAACCCGGATAGCTTTCCCTGCAACGTAATCGTTGATCTGTTGCGTCGAAAACCGCACACCTTTGTATGATGCGATAGGCACAATGGAGCCATCTGCATACATCCATTGAGACTGAGAATGCAGCGGTTTGTTGTTCACCAGATGCTTGGAAATATTGCCCAGACTGAATCGCCGGTCAATCTTCGAGGCGGCGAAACGCTTGCCTTTTCGGGTGTACCAGAGACCCTGCAATTCGTTGGTGCCACGCTTATATTTGTATTCTATGCCGACACCAACCGCCTTTAAGCGAGCCTCGAATTGCTCGAAAGTATAGACGGATTTATCGTTCCATACAGCGTCAACGGCGTTGAAAATCTCGTATCGTATTTTTTCAGTGCCACGCAGTTTATTGACATTGGTCTGCCGCTTGCTCTCGGAAATGTGCAGGCCGTATTCCTTTGTCAAGTCAAGACAGATAGCCCTGTTGCGGTTGAAATCATTTTTATCGGAAATGGTTCCGGCATGATTATCTATTCGGCTGAACACGATATGGCAGTGTGGATAATCCTTGTCGAGATGACGGACAATGATATAAGGAGTATCCAACGGAAGATTCAATAACGAAGTGCAAAAATCCTCGTTCTGAATAGCCCCCATATTTT
>OLSQ01000304.1_pt1 | contig 49419 bp, 55 predicted proteins | sample 1672561 | NCBI WGS metagenome assembly OLSQ01 (sample SAMEA3136699, study PRJEB25190) | human gut metagenome | biome: human gut; feature: human-associated habitat; material: faeces | place: Austria | collected 2013
TAACGGAGACAGAGCAGATCGCGTACCTGCTTCAGGTTGGAGTTGTCAACCAGAGTCTGGTGAACAAGATTTCTCTTCTGTTTCTTTGTCTTCTTAGTCAGAATGTGACTGTGGTAAGCGTGATGTCTCTTAATCTTACCAGTACCGGTGAATGTGAATCTCTTCTTTGCGCCGGAATTTGTCTTAACTTTTGGCATTTTTGTTAATTGTTTAATTGTTATTATTTATAATATAGGTGGTAACGTATATACCAAGACGTTACGCACACTATGCTCTTGTCTTAATCGCGCTGTAGCTTCTGCAGAGCCTCGGCACCATTCTTGGCGTTGCCGAAAAGGCCACCGTCCTTGGGTGCCTCCTCCACTTCTGCCACTCCACTGGCACTGCCCTTTGCTTCCTCTGCCTCGCGGTCGCGCTTCTGCTGGCTCTTCTTTGCCACGCCGGCCTTCTTGGGTGCCAGATAGAGGAACATCTTCTTTCCCTCAAGTGCGGGCATCGACTCTACCTTGCCATACTCTTCCAGGTCGTTGGCAAAACGGAGGAGAAGAACTTCTCCCTGCTCCTTGAAGAGGATTGAGCGTCCACGGAAGAATACATAAGCGCGCTTCGAGCAGGAACTCCTGGGCATGCTTGAGCTTGAACTGATAGTCGTGCTCATCGGTCTGAGGTCCAAAACGTATTTCCTTAACCTCGACCTTCACCTGCTTCTGCTTCATTTCCTTCTGACGCTTCTTCTGCTGATAGAGGAACTTAGAGTAGTCGATGAGACGACAAACAGGAGGCTGGGCATTGGGTGAAATTTCGACGAGATCGACGCCTTGCTGACGAGCCAAATCCATCGCTTTACGAGTAGGCATCACCTCGGAACCATCCTCACTTACCACACGAACTTCCCGGACATGAATCTGTTCGTTCACGCGGTACTGATTCTTCATTTTGTCATTTTTCATTCAACTATCTTATAATTAGCGGCTGCAAAGGTACAAAATAATCGTTAAATATCAAATTAAATTTTCATCTTTTTTATCCAAAGGTACTATAATTGACCCCAAAAGGCGCACGGAGGTAATGCCTTTTCGTCCCAGACGCATCAATTCTTCAAAAAAAGCAGCACCGCGGATAGACACCGCAATGCTGCTCTATGCTAAAATTGACTTCTAAGTCTTAGTCTTGAGGCTCGATTTCGGTAGCCTTCAACTGGACTGCCACCTCGTCATTGATGCGCTTGGCAAAGTCTTCCATAGACATGGTAGCCTGCTCGCCACCACCCTGCTTACGCATACTTACAAGACCTTCCTCCATCTCTTTCTCGCCAACGATGACCATATAAGGAGTACGCTTCAACTCGGTGTCGCGAATCTTACGGCCAATCTTCTCGTTGCGGTCGTCGATGACGGCGCGCACACCCTGGCTGGCAAAATACTTGCTCACCTTGCGTGCATAGTCATTGTACTTCTCTGAGATGGGCAGGATAGCCACCTGGTCAGGAGTAAGCCAGAGTGGGAAGTGACCTGCTGTATGCTCAATGAGCACAGCGGTAAAGCGCTCGAGCGAACCGAAAGGAGCGCGGTGAACCATCACGGGCACCTTCTTGGTGTTGTCCTCGGCTGTGTATTCGAGCTTGAAGCGGGCGGGCAGGTTATAGTCGACCTGGATAGTGCCCAGCTGCCAACGGCGGCCGATGGCATCCTTGACCATGAAGTCGAGCTTAGGACCATAGAACGCAGCCTCGCCATACTCAATCTTGGCATCAAGGCCCTTCTCGGCGCAAGCCTCCTTGATAGCGGTTTCACTCTCTTCCCAAACTTCGTCAGAGCCAATGTACTTCTCCTTGTCGTTAGGGTCACGGAGACTAATCTGGGCCTCGAAGTTATCAAACTGGAAAATTTCGAACACGGCCTGGATGATATCCATCACGCGCAGGAACTCGCCTTTGACCTGGTCGGGACGGCAGAAGATATGGGCATCGTCCTGAGTAAACGAGCGTACACGGGTAAGTCCATGCAACTCACCGCTCTTCTCATAACGATAAACGGTACCGAACTCAGCTATACGCAGTGGCAAGTCCTTGTAAGAGCGTGGTTTGCTGGCAAAAACCTCACAGTGATGAGGACAGTTCATAGGCTTGAGCATGTACTCTTCATCCTCCTCGGGAGTGTGGATGGGCTGGAAGCTGTCCTTACCATAATGGGCGTAGTGTCCAGAGGTCACATAAAGATTCTTGGAACCAATGTGGGGAGTGATAACCTCCTGATAACCGAAGCGCTTCTGTATCTTGCGGAGCATATCCTGCAAGCGCAGACGCAGGTCGGTACCCTTGGGGAGCCACATGGGAAGTCCCTTGCCCACACGGTCGGAGAAGAAGAAGAGCTCCATCTCCTTACCAATCTTGCGGTGGTCGCGTTTCTTGGCCTCTTCAAGCATAACGAGATACTCATCGAGCATCTTCTTCTTGGGGAATGATATACCATAGATACGTGTCATCTGCTCGCGCTTGGCGTCACCACGCCAGAAAGCACCAGCCACACTGGTAATCTTGACTGCCTTGATTTCACCTGTAGAGAGAAGGTGCGGACCACGGCAAAGGTCGGTAAAGTTGCCCTGGGTATAAGTGGTGATGGTACCATCCTCGAGGTCCTGCTCAATGTGCTCGCACTTGTAGTTCTGACCATCGGCCTTGAACTCCTTGAGCGCTTCGGCCTTAGACACTTCACGGCGCACAACGGCCTCGTTCTTCTTGGCCAGCTCGCGCATCTTTTCCTCAATCTTGGGGAAGTCGTTCTCTGAAATCACCTGACCCTCAGCGGGCATAACGTCATAGAAGAAGCCATTCTCTACGGCAGGGCCGAAGCCGAACTGGATGCCGGGATAGAGCTCTTGTAGCGCCTCGGCGAGCAAGTGGGCAGAGGTGTGCCAGAAGGTGTGCTTACCCTCTTCGTCCTCAAACTTGTAAAGCGCGATGGTAGAATCGGCAGTGATGGGACGGTTTAACTCTACAGTTTCACCATTGATACCGCAAGATACAACGTTGCGAGCGAGAGCCGGTGAAATGCTCTCGGCGATTTGTAACCCTGTAACTCCGCTCTCGTATTCACGCACGGAGCCATCAGGAAATGTGATTTTAACCATAATACAAATTAGTTTTATTTTAATCGTTGCAAAAGTACTACTTTGTTACGACATAAGATAAGAAAAGAGAGGTAATTTTTACAAAAAGCATAAAAATCACCTCTCTCAAGTACTTTTTCACCCAATCGACACCATTGGGAAGAGTTTATTTGTCATTGCTAATCTGCTTGATTACGCTATAAGCATCATAGATGCCCAGTTCGCCAGCACGGCTCAGGTCGCGAATACCGTCGGCCTTCTTACCATTCTTGACATAGGCCAAGCCACGATTGTAATAAGCCTCGGCAAGATATGCATCTATCTGAAGAGCGCGCGTGTAGTCATCGATGGCGTTGGAATATTCACCATTGGAGGCGTGCAGATTACCTCTATTATAATATAGGTAGGCATTCTGAGGCGCGAGGGCGATGGCGCGGTCAAGGTCGGTACGCACTCGCATCACACGAGCGGGGGCGTCGGAGGTCTGGACACCATGGGTGCGGTCAAACTCATTGACAAGATGCTGGCAAACGGCTCGCTGCCAGTAGGCCATCGTCGAGAGAGAATCGGTATGGACAAGGACGGTCAGGTCGTTGATGGCGGCATCAAAATCCTGTACGACGCCATACACCACAGCACGCATCATCAGTTGACGCTTGACATCTGTAACGTGGGGAGCCTTCTCTATGAATGACGAAAGTGAGTCTGCAAGTTGGAAGAATGCCTGCGACTGACCTTCGGTGAGCTGAGGAGGATTGCAGGTCACGTAGAGTTTATAGTCAATCTTGCTCTTGGTCTGAAGGGCATTGAACTTCTCTACATCGCGGTCGAACGCCTGATAAGAGGTGACGCCATTATTATACTTGAAGAACGAGAGGGTGTACATAGGCATGAACTCCACCTCTACCGAGCGGTTCTGCACCTTTCCTCTGAACGCACTCTTGTACTCCTGGTTGGCCACGTTCTCGTCGGCCACCACCATACGATTGTACTTCTCAGGGTCTATCTCACTACGCTTACGCATCTCGCGTCTCTTGTTCTTGCTCCAGCGTGGCTGGATGCCCAGATGCTTGTCCATCTGAGCCTTCAAGATACGGAATTCATCCATTTCGGCCTTGGCGGTCATGCCCAGACGGCGGTAAGCCTTTGCACGATAAGACAGGCCAGTCCAGAAGTTGGGGAACTGACTGATTACGGTGCTGTAGTCACGGATGGCAGACTTCAGGTCTCCCGTGCGGTCATGCAGAAGGGCACGATTGAAGATGGCAAGATAATTCTCAGGCTCCATATGGATGACATAATCGAAGTCGGCAATAGCCCGGTTGTCGTCACCCAACTGCATACGCAGCTGTCCACGGTTATAATGTGCCAGGAAGTTATTGGGATCAAAGTCTATAGCACGGTCATAATCTTCCATAGCACCTCTCAGGTTGTTGTAATTGTATCGCGCCAAGGCACGGTTGACATAGTTGGACACAACCTTGGGCTTGAGGTGGATGGCCTTGCTCAAGAACTTGTCAGCGTCCTTCCACTCCTTGCGGGCAAGGGATATAAACGCTCGCGTGGTCCATGCGTTGCCGTCATAGGGGTCTATCTCCAGACTCTTGTCCAGCCACTTGGCGGCCGTCACAGTGTCCTTCTCTTGCAGACATATCTCCGCATTGAGCGAATAGGCATTGGCGAAGCCCGACCACTTGCTTATGATGGTGTCAAGGTCATTATGGGCCTTGGCATACTCCTTGAGATTCATCTGGCAGAGGGCTCGGTTGAACCAATAGTTACGCTGGTCGGGATTGAGGCGGATAGCATGGGTGTAATCGTCAATGGCTTCCTTGTATTTATCCTGACGCACGTAGGCAATGGCACGCAAATCGTACAGTCCGTCAATGTAGGGATTGAGTTTGAGGGCTTGGGTCACGTCATACTCAGCACCGCTATAGTCCTCAAGGTAGAACTTGGCGATGCCACGATACTGCCAGGGGCGATAGAGGTAAGGTTTGAGTACGATAACCTGATTGAAATACTGTATGGAGAGAACGTAGTCCTCATAGTGCAGAGCTATCTCTCCACTAAGCATAAGCCTGTTGGTATTATACTGGGCAATGGCCTTGCCCGGAACAAAAAAGACAATGAAGAGCACTATCGCAGATGTAATCCACGCCTTCATGCGCATACTTGCGTTAGAGACTGTTCGCTTCGGGTTATCCTGTGATATTATACTCTTCATTATCCTATAGCTGTTTGTTGTTCCCATTCATTCAGTTGCCCATGCGGAACAGCCATGGACAACCTTTACAAGTTATCGTCTTACCGGTTTCGTGCGGTAACTGCAACGATATTTTCCCTGAGTAAGCTGTTTGAGCTTACTGCGTATCAACTGCTTGCGCAGGGGAGTAAGGCGGTCTACAAACATGGTACCTTCCAGATGGTCAAACTCATGCTGCATCACGCGGGCAAGGTATCCCTCGACCCATTCGTCATGCTCAGCCATATTCTCATCAAGGTAGGTGACATGAATGCGTGTGTGGCGAGCCACAGACTCATGGATACCCGGAATACTGAGGCATCCTTCTTCCATGGTTTCCTTCTTGGAGTCTTCGTCGATTTCCACAATATGCGGATTGATGAACACATGACGGAAGCCGGCATACTCGGGCAAATCTTCTTTGAGCACATCGAGGTCGATGACCACCAGACGGATAGCCATGCCTATCTGAGGAGCCGCGAGACCAATGCCCTCTGCAGCATCGAGGGTCTCATACATATTGGCGATGATTTCCGACAGATTGGGGTAATCGGGGGTGATATCCTCGGCCACCTTTCTCAGTACAGGCTGGCCATATATATAAATAGGTAATATCATAAACTGTATGTTGGTATGTATCAAAACTTCTTAGAACCCATCCAGTCCTGAAGAATGATGGTTGCGCTGATTTCGTCAACCAGTCCCTTGTTTTCTCTACGCGTTTTCTTACCTACACCACTATCTATCAAGGCGCGATGGGCCAAGACGGAAGTGAAACGCTCATCATAATACTCGATGGGCAATTCCGGGTGAGCCTTGCGCCAACGATTGACAAACTGCTCTACCCTCGCAAGATTCTCACTGGGCTCTCCATTGGGTTGGACGGGCTTGCCTATCACGATACGCTCCACCTGCTCGCGAGCAATGTAGTCGTTCAGAAAATCGAAAAGCTGGGATGTAGAAACAGTGGCCAACCCGTTTGCAATTATCTGCAAGGGGTCGGTCACTGCTATTCCTGTGCGCTTCTTACCATAGTCTATAGAAAGAACACGCATTAACCTTTACTTCTTGAAAAGTAACCAAGCGTCAGGATAGTTGCCTGCGCGGAACTGATTGCGGCTCTGTACGGCAGCAGCCTTGTCTGCATGAGTGCTGGCAACCACGCGATACATGCCACGGGCAGAGTTGAGCACAATCTGTGCATCATATCCAGCAGCCTTCAGAGTGCTCTGCAGACCCTCGGCATTGGCCTTGAGAGAGAACGAACCTACAACTACGCTGAAGTTCTGCAAACCGGCGCCGCTTACGAGGGTTACATCCTCTGTGCGAACGTTGGCGTTGTCCACATTGTCGATTACGGTAGACTGGGTGGCAGGTTTCTCCACGATGGGAGCCACTACTGGAGCGGGAGTCTCTGGCTGGGTAGCCACCTGCTCCTGGGCCTTAGCCTTGTCGTATGCTTTCTTGAAAGCACTATCCTTACTTGAACCGCAGCTGGCCAGCACGAGAGCGGCACAAACGCCTGCGCACATTACTATACTTTTCTTCATTGTCTGTTAAGATATTGTTTGATTATTTATGTTCACTTTTGTTTGCGAAATTACAAAATATATCGCAAAGGGAGGGTGCATTCGTGCATAAAGTTTGTTAAACGAATGAAATTGTATATTAATTAACTCTTGTTTTTAACGATTAAGGCGGGCAATCCCAATGAGGATGCCCGCCTTGTGCCGAAGCTCTTCCAGATACGCTGGGGGTCGCACCTCTGCGTTGCCCTTACCCTCTCTGGATGCTACAAAGGTACGAAGATTATTGAAAATCAGCAAATTTCAAGTGTTAATTTAGTGTTCGATTTTTAACCTATATTGTTCTAAACTTCGCCAATTTTTGGCCAAAAATAACCGAAAATAGCCTGGGGTGAAAACTCAGCATAGAGCCTGGATGCACTCTCCAAATCCTGTCATCTCCATGAGCTCGCATGGGTGGCCATGCTGCTTCTGCTGCTGCATCGGCGCCCATCGCGCGCGGTCTTTCGGGCATCAGGGTCGGCATGCTGCGCGGCAGCGCGGTTCTCTGCGGCGGGTGCCCGCCCGCGTGCGGGCATGCTAAAAAAAATAAATACCATGAAAAACACTCCAGAGGGGCGCCCGCGCGGCGGGAGGTGGAAAACCTCCCAGGAGCGCAGTAAGCAGTAAGAAAAAGGCGAAGATACTTCACAGCATCCTCGCCCTCGCTTAAAACAACTACTAACCTAAAAACTACAAACTTTTATGAAGGTCACTTGTCACCACCATTCAAGATATAGCTGGCGCCCACGGGATATGTAGCCAGAGCTTCAGCATAGTTTGAATACGTATCGTCATTAACTATTTCCATATAGTTTGTCGAACGCTGCCATGTATCTCCTCTCTTAGCAGAAGAGATTATTGTACCGACCAGACGATGGCCCCCAGGGAACTTAAAATTAAAAGTCACCTTGTTCTGCTCGTTCTTTGTAACCTTAACAATGGCAGACGTGTCAACATTCGATTCCATCTCAAGGCTTGACAGGGTAATCTCGTTTTCATCCGTTCCGTCAGTAGGAATATGGACTCGAATCCAAGTAAAACGAGAGCTGGCATTCTCAGACAAAGCAACAACGGTGAAATAATCTCCATTATTCAATCCGGTGTGCTTTTTCAAATCAGCCACGGTATTGCCATCTACAGTGAATGAAATATCTTCGGTCGAAGTACTGCATACGAAAGGAAACTTAGTCAACGAACCTTCAGAAACCTGATAGAGCGAAGCAACAGCACCACCCTTGTACGAAGAATACCTAAGAGTTTCAGTACCATACTTCAGCAAGCTATAATTCTTGCTGAGAAAGTAACGCATACTCTGCAGGCCATACGACTTTGACGCGAAAGAGTGGTCTACAATCTCTTTCATTGCAGAATACGCAGACATCGCAGTGTAGTTGAGCATGCGATTTATCATCTGCGCTTCCGTGCGCGGGTTCTTTACATCGGTTACACGGTCCTTAGTGACCTGTTTACCGTTAAAAGTAGAGAACGTGAGCGACTTGGTCGAACCACGTCTCAAACCGAAAAACGATTTACTTTGTGCCATAACAATTAAAATTAAAAATTAAACAAACTTATTTCATAGGGACAACCCAGATTGTATCATCCGTGTATGTATTCTTAACGGTCTTCGGCCACTCCTCGAGAGCGCGCTTATAGGTGCAAACATCCCTTGCATCTGGATCTAGAGAGAGCTCACAAGTAGAATGATGCCATTTTCCTCGGCGTCTTTCAGATATGACATATCCGCGTCCGCTAAAACCATATCCATCAAAATAATCACCGCTACTATCAGCATAAATCCAGTTGATCGTATGTCCTTTCAAATCAATATACGGAAACCATTTAATCACACCAAACTGCTGCATTTTCAGCTGTGCGTTCAAGTCCATATTTCCTTTGAGGTATTTAGGAATAAACCACCGCGTGTACATTAAGCCGTAAGAAGTATGGAACACTACATAACTAAATATAGCATCATCCTTTACACCTAATATCCTTCTCCAATTCTCCCAGGTGAAATCACTATTTATACGAATTTTCCAAAATTCGCCTACATCGTATAGCTTATTTGATAAAGGCATTAAAGAACCTTCACTTATTCTAAAATGAGAAGGCATTGCATGCGGCTTCCCGCTATCATCGTAAGTAGCGAAATTAGAAGCGTCCTTATCGAGATACATATCCCTCTTCTGAATGTAACTATTAATAGCTAAAAATCTGTCTTTAGTCTTATTTCCATAGGGGATATTCTGGAACATATTATAAGAGAACGGCTCGAGAACATGCCACGAGGTCATGCACGACTTTGCCACAATTCGCGACAATATTTGAGACTCCGTACTCGGATTGGTCATTTTGCCCATGCGAGACTTAGTTATCTGCTTTCCTCCATAAACTGCATACGTATGCGATTTAGTAGAACCATTTCGGACGGTGAAAAAACCTGAAGACTTTGCCATAACTATGCGTATTTAATCGTCCACAAATGTAAAAAAATTTTTTCAATATGAGCATCTTAGGAATTAGGCATAAGGTTCTTTAGCATTTGTTAAAAAACGGCCGAAAAAAGGTCAATTTTAACATTTCAAACGGCGTCATAAATTACGTATAATTAACCACACTTAACAATATTTATCACGCAGTAAGCAGAGCTTGAATGAAAAAGCAGCCAAACGAGACAGGGCATGCGCGGGAGCTGGGCGCATTTTCGGCTATGCGCCCAGCCCCGCGCGATGCCCGATTATAGAGCAAGAAGATTTGCCAAGAGGGCAACCCCCCTTCAAAGACCAAAAGGCAGAGCGCAGCGTACCCCGCGCAGCGGGGGCTTGTGCGGACGGAGTCCGCGCAATAGCCTCGCAGAGTCGACCAAGCGGAGCGCGATGTCCACGATATTTCAGCGCCATGCCGCTGTAAACGTACAACTCGCTTGACCGATAGGCGAGCGCATCCGATATATCTATGCATGCACACATTAATGCTTTTAATTAGGTAATTCGCTAATCATCAAAAGCGGAAGGTACGCACCCTGGCGAGCGCAGCGAGCAAAAGAAATGACCCAACCAAATGTAGGGGTGGGGGGCGGGAGAAGGAAGATGGGCGGGCTGCGCAGCGGAGGGGCGGAAAGGCTCTCTGCATTTTGTCCCGGAGAGAAACGGAGGGGCAAATTGCAGAGTGCCTTGTAGCCCAGTAGCGGAGTGCCCGCACGGCTGACTGATGGCCACCAAGCCGACAGCTATAAGCTAATCATGAAAGCGGACGGTACGCACCCTGGCGAGCGTAGCGAGCAAAAGAAATGACCCAACCAAATGTAGGGGTGGGGGGCGGGAGAAGGAAGATGGGCGGGCTGCGCAGCGGAGGGGCGGAAAGGCTCTCTGCATTTTGTCCCGGAGAGAAACGGAGGGGCAAATTGCAGAGTGCCTTGTAGCCCAGTAGCGGAGTGCCCGCACGGCTGACTGATGGCCACCAAGCCGACAGCTATAAGCTAATCATGAAAGCGGACGGTACGCACCCTGGCGAGCGTAGCGAGCAAAAGAAATGACCCAACCAAATGTAGGGGCGGGTGGTCGGGGGCGCTGCATGATGCGGGGAGTGCTCGCGGCGCCGCCATGCAGAGATATGGCGTCGGAGCTTGCGGAGCGCCATATCGGCATAGCGGCAGAGCGATGTCTCCCCGCGGCATGCAGCGCGGTGGTGGGAATATCCACGAGCAAGCTACGAGAGCAAGCGGGTCAGTAGCAGGTGGTTCTCAAGCAAAGTGAGCGTAGCGAACACAAAAACGGACCCAACCGCTTTTACGTAGGGAGATGCGGCGGCTGCGTAGCGTAGGGCTGTAGAGGGAGTGCCGAATGGCTCTCCCCTGAAGCCCGAGAGCGTAGTGCTGCCGCGGCTCCCGGAGTTCTGCACGGGGTTTCCCCGTGCTTAGGAAATGACCCAACCGCTTTGAGCCCGCCATCGGGGGCGACAGTATGCCGGAGGGGCGTAGCCCCGGAGGTCTGCGAAGCCCTGGATGGCGGGCGGCGTAGGGAGATGGGGCGGCTGCGTAGCGTAGGGCTGTAGTGGGAGTGCCGAATGGCTCTCCCCGAAAGCCCGATAGCGTAGTGCCGCCACGGCTCCCGGAGCTTTGCACGGGGTTTCCCCGTGCTTAGGAAATGACCCAACCGCTTTGCGACCGCCATCGAGGGCGACAGCATGCCGGAGGGGCGTAGCCACGGAGGTCTGCGAAGCCCTGGATGGCGGGCGCGATTTTCTCAGCAAGTAAAATATCATGACAATATTGCCATTATTTGGTGCAATATTGATTATCTTTGCGGTATGAGAAGCAAGGTTAAAGAAATAATTCATTACACCTGCGCTGTCAGCATGCTTATTTTTGGCTGTAGCGTAAGTCTGTTGGGGTTCTGCGCGGCTCCGTATGGAGAAGTGAGTGACTCGGTTTTGTGGATATTGGGGCAATCGCTAATATACTCAGGTAGCGTGTTTGGTGTGAGTCTTTATGTCAAGTCTGAAATCAAGAAAACGTTAGAGAATGGAAGCAAGTAAAGAGTGTATTGAAGCAATCAAGAGCTTTGAGGGGCTGCGTCTAAAGGCGTATCAGTGCCCATCTGGAGTAACTACAATAGGTTATGGGCATACATCTTCAGCAAGACTTAACTCGGCTTGTAGTCAAATTGAAGCAGAGAAGTGGCTGCGCGAAGACCTCGAAAGGGTTTATGCTGTGTTGCGTAAGGTTCGTGTATATTGGACTCAAGGGATGTGGGATGCTTGCACATCGTTCGTGTTCAATGTTGGTGGGCAGCAATTCTTGCAAAGCTCGTTGAAGAAGAAGATGGAGTTTAATGCAGAAGATCCGGCAATCAAGAAGGAGTTTATGAAGTGGGTGTATAGCAAAGGTCGTGTGTTGAATGGTCTAAAATCAAGAAGACAATGGGAAGCAAAGAGGTATTATCAGTAGTGTTTGTTGTTGCTTTGCTCGCTGGCTGCAAAACCAAACAGCGTATTATCACTGAAGTTAGGAATATCGTAACGACTGATACGATACATGTAGCTGATACTACACATACAATCATCAAGGAAATGCACAGGAATGATACGGTGTTCATCGAAAAAACCAACAACAAGATTATCTATCGCGATAGGATAATGAAGGACAATGAAAGGAGTCATGATGAAGTGAATCCGTCTGACTCAAAACAAGAAAATTTCTCATTAATCAAGATTATGCTTCTAAGTCAAATTCCATTGATTATTGTGTGTCTTGTCATTTTCTTCGTGAGGCGAGTTTCAAGGGCTGTGAGTTAATTGCAATCTTCTGATGATTGAATGATGTGCATGGATGTTGGCCGTTCTGATTAAAATCGGAGCGGCTTTTGATTTAATTGCTTTGGGGACTTAATCGAAGCGTGATTGAGTTGTCTTGTAGCCATGATGGAAGTTGTAGAGGTACTTAATCGAAGTGTGATTGTGTTGTCTGGGAGCCATGATTGAAGTTGTAGAAGTACTTAATCGAAGCGTGATTGAATTATCTGGGAGCCATGATTGAAGTTGTAGAGGTACTTAATCGAAGCGTGATTGAGTTGTCTGGGAGCCATGATTGAAGTTGTAGAAGCACTTAATCGAAGCGTGATTGAGTTGTCTGGGAGCCATGATTGAAGTTGCAGAGGTACTTAATCGAAGCGTGATTGAGTTGTCTGGGATCCATGATTGAAGTTGTAGAAGTACTTAATCGAAGCGTGATTGAGTTGTTTGGTAGCCATGATTGAAGCTGTAGAGGTATTTAATCGAAGCGTGATTGAGTTGCCTGGGAGTCATGATGGAAGTTGTTGAACAACTTAATCGAAGCGTGATTGAGTTGTCTGGGAGTCATGATGGAAGTTGTAGAACAACTTAATCGAAGCGTGATTGAGTTGTCTGGGAGTCTTGATGGAAGCGGTAGAGCAACTTAATCGAAGCGTGATTGAGTTGTGTGGGAGCCACGATGGAAGTGGTTGAATGACTTAATCGAAGCGTGATTGAGTTGTGTGGGAGCCATGATGGAAGTGGTGGCAGAGCATAAAAAAAATCTTTCTGAATTAACAATAAATTCTCATAAAAATCGTTTGAAAGACAATGAAACGTCTGACCATATTAATCGCGACATTACTTCCAATCGCAGCAGCCATCTATCTGATGTCTGTTGCAATTGCCATCGTAGTCGGAGTATATCTACGGCAACTCACATTTCAAGCCTGGCGAAAATGGTAATAAATCTTGACAAATTCAATCAAAAATCTTATAGCAAAACGAAATCACCTAAAAATCAGTGAAACTCATTCATTATTATTCTTTTTATTAGAACGCAGCTGGAAATCCAGCTGCGGCGCTACTGCGCCGCGATTGGCAAACAAAGGTCCTCTTTGGAAATTTTCTAACAATTCCTCAAGCTCAATATCTCTCACACGCTTATACCTATAAAGGTAGCTTAGCAGAGTTCTAATAGCAGCAATTAACTCTGGCTCGGGAACACCAATATTCAACATTCTCTTGATGTGATTAATCAAAATCTTGTCGGTTCGTGTCGGCTCTATCTGAGATGTTAATCTCTGCGGTGTCAATACATCATTAGACAAAAAATCAAAGAGCTGTAAACGAGTACATCTGTCCTTTCTTTTATGAATTCCGTTTACGATTTCAACTTTTCGGAAATCGAAATACTTAGAGCACAAGATGCAGAAAACCGTCCAGAGCTTATCTGGAGCGTCATACATAGAAAGTGAAGACGGCATATACTCTCCAGTTGAAAGGCTTGCATATCCTTTAATGGCAGATTTTATTGAGAATTCTACGCGCCACACATCTGGGAATTCTCCTTTCGTATCATCACATAAAATTAGGTCCTTTGGCCACAGGCCAGCACGGCGCCAGCAATCTTCTATGTAGAATTTTCGCTTGACTTGTCGCATCTCCATAGATTTATTATACAACTTTGTCGAGATTGCAGAAGTAGCTGCACCCCATTTTACCGAGTTCCATTGTCGGCCATTACGCCAGCTGTCACGGCCATGCAAGTCCACATTGCCCACACATTCGAGACCGTGGGCTGAGATATTACATTGATTTAACTTTGAGTATTTGTTTCTTAAATATCCCATGAGCAGATTGTTAGGCAACATTCCGCTATCGAATTTTAGAAAATCTAAAGCTATATCTATGCGGCTTAACGTTTTGTAATCGTATCCGTGAGAAATCATGAAACGGCGCAGCCAATCAATAATACCTGGTTGATAGCAAGCACGATTGGAAAGTCTCAAATGACAATCATTAGGCTCAAAAATACCACCTTGACATTTCAGAGAATAAGGGTCACGGCGCACCTCGAGAACCGGGCGTCCTCCCTCGTTGATAGTGAACATCTGCCGATATTGTGGCGTGCCATACGCACGCTTCTCTACATCGTAACCTTGACGAATAAAATATTCTGCATCACGAGGACCCATGAGGCCCTCGGAGCAGAATACTTCTAACCAATCGATATTGATACATCGCATATCAAAAACGCCTAACTTCTTTCAAAATTGAGTTGATTGAAAACGTGACTTTTTTCTCCCTGAAGCTCACGAGAATCACAGCTACTCGGTCACGCATACGCAAGCAAGTAGAGAAATACTTGTCACCGCACGAAGAATACATGATGATATAACCAACATCTTCGAGCGATTTAACTAACGAATGATAATATTTCCACATCTCGTTAATCAAAAGGTAAAACTTCGGCGGGCTGGTCTGCAAATGGGTCAACCATAGCGGGCTCCGTAGTCTTCGCAGCAGCCGCTACAGCGTGTCCCGCTGATTGAGCAACAGCGGACGAAGAAACATTAGTCTGCGCATCTGGCGTTGATGGGCGACCACCAACCAACTGAACAGAGTCGACACGACAATCGACACCAGCATGGATGAGACCATCTCTACCCTTGTATGTACGCAGCATAACAGCGCCCGTCACATACACACATTGACCCTTAACGAGGTATGGAAGTAGCCTTTCGGGAACAAAGGACATTGTACAACCAACCCATGTTGTCGTCTCAACATCGCCACGCTTTACGGAGTGCGCAACGTTAAATGAAAGAAAGCGCGAGCCATTTGCATCGCGGATTACGGCGTTTGAGCCTAAATTACCTATAAGTTCAATACGTAACATAATAATATAAATTAATGATTAAACAATCTAAATCGATAAGCAGCAGCATGCAGTCCAAAGGTTTTTTTTCTTTGTGAGCCTGGCACATCACACCCGCAAAGCGAGCTGCAGCAAAAAATCTATTTTCTCTTTCGGTTAAACCTTAAAGTAAAGAATTGACAACCAGGCTGCGCAGCATCTACCTGGGAACGGTCGCGCAAACACTCATAGCGGTCTGCGCCTAACCAGGCGCAGTAACCGCACCACCAACAAATAATTTTATTCATAAAACGAGCCATTTATTTCAATCACCCAACGGTGGCGCAGAATAGACTGCGCCACCCATATACGGCCACAAATAAGCCATACTTTAGAAGTTTCGGAGTAGAAAGGCATAACGCCGCAAAAATGGAAAAATTTCTTTCTCATAATGAAAATGCTTTATTAAATTCTGAAATCATCATATCTGAGGTTACGGTCAAATATACCATAGTCGTATTGATATTAGAATGCCCCATTAGCTTTTGGATAACCGGAAGTGCAACACCTTTTCGCATGAGGTTAGTCGCAAACGAGTGACGAAGAGCATGAGGATGGCACAGGTCTTTCGGGCAAAAGCGATGAAGCGTATAGTAAACGACATCTTGTATCAATCGCACATCAGCATGAGCTCCATTGCGCTTGCAAATCACATCATTCGGAGCAAACGAATTAAAGAACATGATACTATAAGCGCGCCAGCTTATGAGCTCCAATCGCAAGTCCTCGCAAATGGGTATCAAACGCTCTTTATTACCTTTGCCGATAACACGGATGAAACGCTCATCGAGATGGATATCATCCCAAGTCAAATTAGAAAGCTCGCTCGCACGAAGTCCGGCAAAGTAAGCCAGACTGATGGTAATGCGAGAGCGGCGATGACGGAACAAAGGCTCTGAAAAATGGTCAATCACTTTACGAATAGTCGCATCCTCGATATATTTCGGTAAACGCACGGGCACGCGCAGTTTTCCAATAAAAAGCGCGGGGTTCTCACGCAAGCCCTTAAATCTTACAAGATAATCAAAGAACACGCGCAGCACGGTCATGTAATAATTAATCGAAACGGGAGATAGGCCCTCCTTTTTCAACGAAGCGACATATTTCTCGAGGTCGTCAACCTGGACAGAGCTCCATGCCGGAGCATCCATATTCTCACGCATCCAGTGCGCGAACGCGCGCAAGCAAAACTCATAATTAGAGCAAGTCTTCTCGCTAAGATTCCGAACATCACGGATGAAATGAATGTAGGTAGTAATCATGATAGTATATTTATTAATAGTTAAAAGTAAATTCGCCATTTTCGTTGAGCACAAAAGATATGAAATCATGCTCGTCTGCAAATATAACAGCGACATGGCTAACGTAATCAAAAATACAATTGACTAGTCGAGCCTTAGGGCAGACATCATAAACATTGAGCAATGAAGCAAGCATAGCAGAAGAAACTATATAAGCATGCACAACATTAGAGGTATAGTCATAATGATACTGCTTCACTAATATCCCTTCAATCATAATAAGAACATCCTCTATAAGATGAACAATCTCTTTTTTTGAAGTAGACGAACGAACCGCCCGAAAACTATTAGACTCAGAGATGTAAGTATCAGAAAAATATACCGAAATCATATCCAAAAGAATTAAATATAATAGGAATAATATTTGGGCTCTGGCGGTCTTCAAATAGAAACCGCCAAAGCACGAATAGATTAATAGTTCTCGTCAATAAAATTGCGTAAATCGGAGAAACTCGCTTCAATATGACCAACGAGAGTTTTCAAGTCATCAAGGTAAAAACAAGCAGCGCACTCAGAAGGAGTAGAACGCATGCCACTCCACGAAGGAATATTCTCCAAGCACGCATTAAAACGAAGAGCCATCGAAGCAAGACGGCAAGCGTGACGAGAAGTACACTTAATTTTTTCGGCCAATAAAGCCTTTTTTTCTAAATTTTCCATAAAAGTCCGTATAAAGTTTGTTAAATATGAGAATTCCAAGCGTTTTAACAAAAAATTACTAACTTTTTATGGTCAATCTATTTTCTTTTCTTACATTTGCGAAAGATATCGGCAGACAATTTGCCGACAAAGAGAATTATTAACTTATAAAGAGTAACGATATGAAAGCATTAGGTTACATTGGAGCATTCCTCGGAGGCGCCCTTGCTGGAGCAGCACTGGGTCTCATCATGGCTCCTGAGAAAGGTGAGGACACACGTAAGAAGATATCTGACGCAGTTGACGACTTCTGCAACAAGCATGACATCAAATTGAGTCGCAAGCAGGTTGCTGACCTTGTTGATGACATCAAGGATGCTGCCGAAGACGCATTGGATTAATGACCTCTGCAGATGTTCTCCAACGACAAAAACATCGAGACCATAGGTCAGCTGGTTGAAGCCATCAAGCAGTACATCGGGCTGCGTGGAGAGTACATCAAGCTCAATCTCGTTGACAAGGTGGTGCGTATCCTTACGATTGCCACCATCAGCGTGATTATAGCCATACTCCTCATGCTCACCCTTATCTACTTCTCCTTCGCCGTGGCCTATGCGCTTGCCCCACTTATGGGTCACGCGCTTGCCTTTGGCACCGTGGCTGCAACCTATTTCATCATACTGTTGCTGTGCGTGGCCAACCGCAAGAGGTGGATAGAGCGCCCGCTGGTCAGATTATTGGCAAGTATATTAATGGAGAAATAAGCTATGGTCAACAACGAGAACACTTACAATTCGCTTGAAGACATTCAGGCCCGTCGCGAGGCTCTTGCCAAGGAGATTGACGCCAGCGAAGACAAGATAGCCGACCTCTGGCAGACGCTCTTTGCCAAGGAGGAAGCGCCGAGATATGAGACACCGTCAAAGCGATTGCAACGGCTCATGAGCACGGGCATCGGAATGTTTGACGCAGCGCTCCTGGGATGGAAACTGTACCGCAAGTTCAGCGGCAAGTCCTTGATACCAAGATTCCGACGACACAAGAAATAACCGAAGACGAGGGGGATATCGACATGACTGTCAATATCCCCCTCGTTTTTATATCCCATCGTTTTCTTCTACACTTATCAGTCAGGCAAGTGGAATTCGTAAGACTTGTCGAATACCTGGCTTACGCGGTTTATCTCCAGGAAGGTGGCGCCGCCACGTCCGCCGATACTACCACCGAGGTAAGCTATCTTGTCATCTTTTTTGATATAGCCTTTCTGCAATAGCATACGCAGCGCAGCCACAAACAGGAAGAGCGAGCTCAAGTGTTTCTTCTGATAAATGGGTATTACGCCATAACTGAGGTTGAGCCAGCGCATGGTCTTTTCGTTGTTGTAGCAGATGGCGAGCACGGGAGTAGGACCGCGGAAGGCGGCAATGTCGCGCGCAGTCTGTCCGCTCTCGCTGGCGGCGATGATACCGGCAACGCCCAACTTGCGGGTCGACTCGATGGCTGTATGGGCCAGGAATTCACGCTGCGAGCAGGTCGAACTCAATGGGATGTCAAAGTCGTCACTGTTCATGCGGTCCTGCTCAGCCTGTTCGGCGATGGCAGCCATGGTCTGTACAGCCTCCAGAGGATACTTGCCCGACGCCGTCTCACCACTGAGCATCAGCGCATCCGTGCGCGAGTAGATGGCATTGGCTATGTCGGTCACCTCGGCGCGCGTGGGGCGCGGGTTGTCAATCATGGTGTGCAGCATCTGTGTCGCCACAATCACGGGTTTCTTCTTCTGCTCACACTTGTGCATGATTGTACGCTGTATACCGGGTATCTGCTCGAGAGGCACTTCGATTCCCAAGTCGCCGCGGGCAATCATGATACCATACGATGCGTCGATGATTTCATCGATATTGTCCACGCCCTCTTGGTTCTCTATCTTGGAGATAATCTTGATGTCGCTGCCACGCTCGTCAAGCATCTTCTGCACCGCCATCACGTCGTCGGCACTACGCACAAACGAGTGGGCGATGAAGTCTATATCCTCGTCGATGGCGAGGTTGATGTTCTTCTTGTCCTTTTCCGTGAGCGCGGGCAGGTCGATGTGTACACCAGGCACATTCACACTCTTGTGAGCGCCCAGCACACCGTCGTTCTGCACCTGGGCCACGAGCATCGGCCCCACTTGCTCCATGACGAGCATATCCAGCAGTCCGTCGTCGAAGAGGATATGGGCACCCTTGCCCACACACTTGGTGAAATCGGTATACGACACGTTGACGATGTCGTGGGTGGTGTCCATCTCGGGGCGACCGAATATCTTTACCACGTCACCCTTCTTGTAAGTTATGGGTTGCTCCACATTGGTGGTACGCACCTCGGGGCCCTTGGTATCAATGAGCAGAGCCAGGTGGGGCGACACTTCACGCGTGTTGCGGATGATGGTACGTATTCCGTCGGGCGTGGCGTGGGCGGTATTCATACGCACCACGTTCATACCGGCAAAAAACAACTTGCGCAGGAAGTCTACCTCACACCTGCGGTCACTTATCGAGCATACTATTTTGGTCTTTTTCATCTTTATTGGTTTTATCGTTTAGTTTTTATTTGCTTTCCTCCCACCCTATCGGATGATTGAGCAGCAAGAGATGGTCGGCACCGAGTCCGAGTTCCTTCTTGAGCACCTCTACATTCATGGTGGCGCGTGCCACGGTGCCCAACTTCAGCGCCGTACATGCCAGATAGATGTTCTGCGACACATATCCTGCATCCAGCGTGCCCAGACGCTGGGCTGCCTGAGCGTCGCCCAAGGAGCCGAACTTGCCTTGGTTGCTGGCGAGCACAAGCATGACGGGAGCCGAAGCAACCGACTGCTGCCCGGCAGCCACCTCGCGGCGCAGGTCCTTGCCCGAGAGCTGTACCAGAGCATTACTTTCGACATCGTAGCGGTAAGCGCCAGCAGCCTTAATCACGTATACTTCAATGTCCTGACGGTTGAGCGCCGAAGCGGCAGTTATCTTCTTCTCCGCCTCGCGGCTGTAGCCACACGCCGCCCATAACACCTGAGCCAGCGTGGCATTGTCTACATCCTTATTCTGATAACTGCGCACCGAGTGGCGCGTCTGCAAAGCCTCGTAGAGCGTCATCGCCACCTGCTTGTCTGGGGCGGGCAGCTTGACCGTGGTCTGTGCCAGCGCCGAAAGCGATATCATGACGAGGGCAACAAGAAATGACATTTTTTTCATATTAACCTGAACTAATATCTATTTACGTTGCAAAATTACAACAATTCTGAGATATTTTTTCATATATCGGCAGAAAAGAATTGAGCATAAACGAGATATTTCAGTTTTTCCTCGCCCGTCAGTCGTGCGCGCCCACTTCGCCTCTGAAAGTAGAAGCAGGCAACGAGGCGCCGTTGACGAGATTGGCACGTGTGAATGGCTGCCAGCCATAGCGCACGAGGCGGGGATGCTTTACCTCCGGCGACGTCAGGACAACGGTGCATCCGGCGATGACGGCTGTGGCAGGATGATACAGGCCTTCCTCCTCGGCTATCTCAAACGTCGACGGGGCCTTGCCGCCGGCCGTGGAGAGTCCGTCGGCATAGTCAAAGCGCACGACGAGAGAGTTGCCCACGCGCGATAGATTAATATATAGGTCCCGACGGACATTGCCAGGACCGAGCATGCGCTGCAGCTGGACGGGATAGGAGTCGCGGGCACGGTCTTGGAAGCCGGTGCCATAGGTGATGCTGTTGCCCACACACGCCACGCGTACTGGGGGCGCCGTTGCCTTCTTGCGACCGGGCACGGCGGCTGCGGCTTGCAGGGCGAACGACATGGACAGCAGCGCGATGGCTGCCAACTGGCATATATCTCTCTTGCCAAAATCTCTGATTACTGCGTATCTCATAACTGTAGGATATATGGTGATTGACACTTACAAGCAAGGCCTGCGATTTAGGTTGTTCAAAGGTACTCATTTCGCGGCGTGTGACAAAGTGTTTCCCAGATTATTTGCTGATCCCCCACCCTCATCCCGCCATTGGCATGACATGCTCCACGGCGGCTGCCGGGCTTTCAGGAGTCGGCTCATAGAGCCAGGCGATGGTGCCCGCCATCATCGCCAGCACCCTCAGCATCTGCCCACACCGACCGAAAACCATAGAGACGATGTCGAGAGGAGTTTCAAAGCATGAAATGACTATTGCGAAGCGCGAATTAATGTTTTCATGCCTTGATTTCTCCATTTCACGGTTTGCAATGTAAAATTAAGCGGCAGCGGACAAGTCGGCGCTGACGCGTGAACGGAATATGGCATCCGACGGCTTGCTGTCAACATCGGGCATGGGTGGGGACAAGGTAAAAGGGGTGGCATCGTCAGCCACTGGCGCGCAGGGTCACCATTCCTCAAACGGGAGGTCGCCTTCTACCCATTGGCTCTGGCGCAAACCATCGTCGGCGAGCGGATTGGAGACCGACAGCCCCAGCAGGCGTATGGGCCGCGACGACGAGTAGCTTACCTGTGCCAGCAACCGCTTGGCCAGCGGCAATATGGAGGCTTTGGTAGACAGTGTATGGTTGGTGGTAATGCGCTTGCTGATTTGGGTAAAGTCGGCATACTTGACCTTGAGGGTAAGCGTGCGGCCCTCGAAGCGGGCGTCGGCAAGGCGGTCTACAAGCTCGACGACAAGGTGGTAGAGCTCGATGATGACTACAGAGCGCTGGCTGATGTCGCGCAGATAGGTCTGCTCGCAGCCAACCGACTTGCGCACATAGTCGGCCACAACCGGGCGGAGGTCGATGCCACGGGCAAAGTCGTAATAGATGTTGCCCATCTTGCCAAAGACCTCGCAGAGATGATGGCGCGACACCTCGCGCAGCTGCTCGCCAGTAAAGACGCCTATGCGGTGCATGCGCTCGGCGGTCTTGGGCCCCACGCCCCAGAACTGCTCGACCCGCAGCGAGGCGATGAAGTCGAGGGCACGCGTGGGATGGATGACGCAGAGTCCGTCGGGCTTGCGGAAGTCGCTGGCTATCTTGGCGAGAAACTTGTTGTAGGACACGCCTGCCGAGGCAGCGAGATGGAGCTCGTCGGCAATGCGCTGCTTGATTTCGCGGGCTATCTCGACCGCCATATCCATGTGGCGCTTGTTGTGGGTGACATCGAGAAATGCCTCGTCGAGCGATATGGGCTCGATGAGGTCGGTATAGTCGGCAAAGATGGCATGTATCTGTGCCGACACCTGGGCATAGTAGTCGTGCCGGCATGGCACCACGATGAGCTCGGGACAAAGGCGGTGGGCGACAACCATCGACTGGGCAGAGTGAACGCCATAGCGGCGTGCCTCGTAGCTGGCAGTACTCACCACGCCGCGCTCGCCGTCGAAGCCCACGGCAATGGGCTTGCCACGGAGTGAGGCATCGTCGCGCTGCTCTACCGAGGCAAAGAAGGCGTCCATGTCGATGTGTATAATCTTGCGCTCCATAATCGAGAGCAAAATTACCACTTTTCTTTTACTCCGGACCGCGGGAAGAACAAAAAAATAACGCAAAAGAACAAAGCTATGCTTGGCGGTAAGGGAAAAGATGAGTATTTTTGCATCTACGTAATCGGAACTGAGGGAACTCGGTCCAAGAATAACAGAGACATGAGATATACGCTGGAATTTGCAAGAGAGCGCTTTGCTCATTTCAATAAGACAATCTTCAACGACCGCCTGCCCCGCCCGGCTTTCTGGCTGGTCAACGTAAACTCGTATATGGGTCAGATGCACCGTACGCTAAAGCGCGACAAGCAGGGCTACGTGGCTATGTACAAGATGAAGCTCAACGTGAAGTATGACATCGACGAACGAAAGGCCGAAGACATCATGCTGCACGAGATGATACATCTGCATATATGGCATGAACAACTGAAGGACACAAGCTCGCACGGGCCTGTATTCAAGGCGGTGATGGAAAAAATCAACAAGGAGTTCGGGCGCCACATCACCATAAGCACAAAGATGAATAGAGAGGTGACCAAGGTGGTGCGCATGAAGTGGAATCTGGTGGCGGCATGCCGGATGACGTCGGGAAAGACCGCCATCACCCTACCCCCGAGCACAAGGGTGGCCCACTTCCAGAAAGTACTCATGGAAAGCGACAAGGTGAGTAGCATCGAGTGGTACTACACAACCGATGCCTTCTTCTACAACTATCCGCACCCGCTCACGGTCAAGCTCTACTATGTAGATGAAGCTCTGCTGGCCCAGCATCTGAAAGAAGACGAGCGGATTAGACAAACTGCCGGAAAATGAAAATGGCACGCTGTTCTGTCATGACGAACAGCGTGCCATTGTTTTTACACCTTATTATATTATACTTACTTGGCAGCGTCGGCGGCGCCAGTCTCAAGGAGCTGGAGTGCCTCGGCAGTCATGTAAGGCTTTACTTTGTCGTAAGGCAATGTAAACGAAACCATGCCCATGGCATAAGGGCCAATCTCATACTGCTGATAGACGAAGTGGAGACCGTCGGCAGCAAGATAGGGAGCATGGGCGGGCAACGGGATGATGCCCTTGTCGATGAAGAGGAGCTTCAGGGCTTCGTCCTCGGTAACCTTCTGCCCCTGGGCGTTGAAGTAGGTGGTCACACCGTGAAGCAGCAGAGGCTGGATGGCTTCAAGCTGAGAGGCATCGACAGTAGCGCCGAGCACGCGGCCCGAAGACTTGAGGATGTTGACACGGTAGGACACGGCAGAACCATGGGCGCCACCGCCATACACATACTGGTCTACGCTATAGGTGACATAACGCTCGTTCTGGGCGGCAAGGCGAATAGCCACATCGTAAGAACACTGGAACTCGGGGGCTCCGCCGTCGGGCGACTGCATGGCGCGCATCGAGTCAACATTGAGCTTGCCATAGAAATCGACCAGCGCCTGGCCATCGGTAAGGTCTCCGCCGTATCCGGCTGAACGCGAGGCGTCAAAAGCATGAACACTGGAAAGCGAGTCGAGCTGGGCATTGACATAAGCGCGCACTCCGACAGCGATGGCGTGGCTCGTATCTATGGTCTGCGTAATGCCGAGGCTAATGAACTTCTTGAGTTTGAGAACGGAACCATGGCTATCGTCATGAACTTGGAGGAAGACAATGTAGGTTGTGTCCTCTTAGGTCCCACAGCTGGCATCAAGGAGGGACAGAGCGTGAAGCGTACACACCGTATTGCTTCTATCCGCGTAAACGACAACTTCCTCGGACGTGTCGTAAACCCTCTGGGTCAGGCTATTGATGGTCTGGGTGACATCGACCTCACCGATTCTTTCGAGATGCCTTTGGATCGCAAGGCACCTGGTGTAATCTATCGTCAGCCAGTAAAGGAACCTCTTCAGACTGGTTTGAAGGCGGTAGACTCTATGATTCCTATCGGTCGTGGACAGCGTGAGTTGATCATCGGTGACCGTCAGACCGGTAAGACTGCCATCGCAGTGGATACCATCATCAACCAGAAGAGTTTCTATGAGGCTGGCAAGCCAGTATATTGTATCTATGTAGCTATCGGTCAGAAAGCATCTACTGTTGCTGCATTGGTACAGAACCTCAAGGAGCATGGCGCCCTGCCATATACCATCATCGTAAGTGCTACCGCTGCCGATCCTGCAGCCATGCAGTATTACGCACCATTTGCCGGTGCAGCTATCGGTGAGTACTTCCGCGACCGCGGTTACTCAGCTCTCGTAGTATACGATGACTTGAGTAAGCAGGCTGTGGCTTACCGTGAGGTATCTCTGATCCTTCGCCGACCATCCGGACGTGAGGCTTACCCTGGTGATGTGTTCTATCTCCACTCTCGTCTGTTGGAGCGTGCCGCTCGTATCAACGACCAGCAGGAGGTAGCCGAGCAGATGAACGACCTTCCAGAGTGCATGAAGGGTCACGTTAAGGGTGGTGGTTCTTTGACAGCCCTTCCTATCATCGAAACACAGGCTGGTGACGTATCAGCATACATCCCAACCAACGTGATTTCCATCACCGATGGTCAGATCTTCCTTGAGACCGACCTCTTCAACCAGGGCTTCCGTCCAGCTATCAACGTAGGTATCTCCGTATCTCGTGTAGGTGGTTCTGCCCAGATCAAGAGTATGAAGAAGGTGGCTGGTACACTGAAGATTGATATGGCTCAGTATCGTGAGCTGGAGGCCTTCTCTAAGTTCTCTAGCGATATGGATGCCGTAACAGCGATGACTCTGGACCGTGGCCGTAAGAACGACCAGTTGCTGGTTCAGCCTCAGTACCGCCCAATGCCGGTAGGCGAGCAGGTAGCTATTCTCTACTGTGGTGTTCACGGATTGATGCACGACGTGCCAATGGATAAGGTTCGCGACTGTCAGGATCTGTTCCTCGATGCAATGCGCAGCCAGCACGCTGATGTGATTGAGACTTTGGGCGATGGTAAACTCACCGACGATGCCATTAAGGCAGTCGAGGAGACCATGGCTAATGTTGCAGGACAATATAAAGCGTAATAGCCTATGCCGTCATTAAAAGAGATTAAAACTCGCATAGCCAGCGTTAACAGTACCCGTAAGATTACGAGTGCGATGAAGATGGTGGCTTCCAGTAAGTTGCATCATGCTCAGGTAGCTATCCAGAATATGCTGCCTTATGGAAATATGCTGGAACATATCCTCAAGAGCTTCCTGGTAAGTACTCCGAATGTCGACCATCCGTTGCAGTTGGAGCACAAGGAGACCAAGCGTGTAGCTCTTGTGGTATACAGTTCTAACAGCAGCTTGTGTGGTGGATTCAATTCCAACGTTATCAAGATGATGATGCATGCGGTGGACGAGTATAAGGCTCAAGGCATTGACGACATCACGGTATATCCTATCGGACGAAAAGTGGCAGAGAAGGCACAGAAACTGGGTTTGAAGATTGGCGGTAACTTTAATGATATTGCCGATCATCCTCATGCCAGCGCCTGTGCAGATATCGCCCATTCACTTGCCAAGCAGTATGCTGCTGGTGAGCTCGATAAGGTGGAGATGATTTATCATCACTTTAAGAGTGCCGGTTCACAGATTCTGACCCGCAAGACTTTCTTGCCTATTGACCTCAGCACTGAGGCGATAGGAGTGGACAACGATCGTGACCTTACCTCAAATGTGGCTACGGCAAAGGCTCAGGAATATCTGCGCCAAAAGCAGGCTGAAGCTGACGAACGCCAGAGTTCTGAGGCAAAACCTCTGAATGATGACTTCATTGTAGAGCCAGACTTGGAGACTGTTTTGGGAGTCTTGATTCCTAAGCAGCTTCGTCTGATGATTTATACAGCGTTGCTGGATAGCCAGGCGAGTGAGCATGCTGCCAGAATGGTTGCCATGCAGACCGCTACGGATAATGCCGATGAACTCTTGCGCGAACTCAACTTGCAGTACAACAAGAGTCGTCAACAGGCCATTACCAATGAATTGCTTGATATTGTGGGAGGTAGCGTAAACAACTAAGTTTCCTTCCATCTGTATAATGTTTAATCGGGGTAAATCACTTATTGAAAGAGATTTATCCCGATTTTATGTTTTGTATGCAAATAAAACAGTAAAATTAACTAATATTAAGAAAACGGCTTAAAAAACTAATTTTAGCTAAAGTTGCGCTAACATTCTTTCGTTTTTTTTTTTTTATTAACTTTGCGGCGCGTTTGAGAACTAAACCAGGAAATATGAGGTTTAGTTACCCAAATGGGATTGCGGGTACAGCTTCGCCTGGATCAGGGTTGCTCCGAACGACAGAAGCTTTACGAGAAGTATACTGTCTCAATCTCCTTGCTGCTTGTGACGACTCGTTTCGATACAAGGGGGAAGAGAAAATGTGTCTATATAAGAATACTTAAAATGAAAGAATGGACAATACAATAAAAGATATCAATCATTCTCTAAGCATACAAGCCGAGACTCTTGGCGAACCAGCCGAGACAGAGGCATCATGGTATGCCATGCGCGTGTTCATGAACAAAGTGGCGCTTTGCCGAGACTTGTTCAACCTGTTCAACAACGTGCTTAAGGATCCTGACCAGATGAAAAACACATTCCCCGAAGATATGATGGGCGATGTGATGGAATATTACGCCCCCTTCGTAAAAGAGAGACATGTAAACAGCCAAGGCAAGAAGATTGTGGTGGAGCGGCCACTCATACCCTCGCTTTTCTTCATGCGCAGCAACAAGCGACAGGCGCTATGCCTGGAGCGGGAACTGTGTGGCAAGGCAAGGCTATATCGCCAGCTGGTGGACTTCGACCCACAGCCCATCGCCATTCCCAAGCGACAGATGCAGATGTTCATGATGGTGTCGTCGGGCGATCAGGAGGGGCTGGAATATTTCGAGGATGGAGCCTTCGACTGGAAGAAAGGTGAACGTGTCAGGGTCATCGACGGCAGGTTCAAAGGTCTGGAGGGCGAAATCAAGCGCATCAATGGCGACCATCGGCTCATCGTCACGATAGAGGGAATCTGTGCCGTCGCCACCACCTATATACCAAGATGTTTTCTAGAAAAAATATAAAATCATATGAAATATCGTAAATCATTGCTTTCTGGAGCTTTTTGTACGGGACTTCTTGTCCTGTCAGCTTGTGGAACCCCACAACAAATAGCTTATTTCCAGGATTTTAACCAAAATCCTGACACGCTAATCAATCTGAAAAGTGCGGTGATCACCGCCAAGCCAACAGATAAACTCTACATCGGCGTGAAGAGCAAGGATCCACAGATCACACAGCTCTTCAACCTTATGGGAACCACCACCAGCTACTCTACGTCGTCCATCGCCAAGGATGCCTATTATTATACGGTAGACAGCAAGGGCAACATCGACTTTCCTGTGCTGGGCACCCTGCATGTGGCAGGTCGTACCCGAGAGCAGATTGCCGAGGAAATCAAGAAAGTTCTGGTGGAGCGCAACTTGGTGAAGGATCCCGTGGTGACCGTCAGCCTGACAAATCTCCACTATTCGGTGATTGGTGAGGTGGCACGCCCTGGACAGTATGAAATCGAGGACGAGAAAGTGACTATTCTCGATGCCCTTAGCAAGGCGGGCGACCTGACCATCTATGGCACCCGTGAAGACGTGATGGTGTTGCGCCAGGAAAACGGCCACCAGAAGATATACAAGATCAATCTCTGCTCGGGAAACAGCGTGTTCAACAGTCCGGTATATTACCTGCAGCAGAACGACGTGGTTTACATCAGCCCCAACAAGACCAAGGCTCGCCAGAGCACGGTCAATGGCAACAATGTCAGGAGCACGGGCTTCTGGATTAGCCTTGCCTCACTTGCCACCAGCGTGGCGGTACTTATCAAGAAATAATGTAACTGAACTTCCTGATATTCAATATTCAACACTCAACATTCAAATTCAATGATTCAGAATAATCAAGCGACGATGCAGAATGTTCCGGGTCGTCGCCCCCAGCAGGCAGAAGACTTCATTCGTCTGCAAGACTTAATGTATCTGTGCCTTGTGCGCTGGCGATGGTTTGTCATCTCGCTCGTCGTCACCCTGGGCATAGCCACTTATTACCTCCTCTCCACGCCGAGTGTCTATCAGCGCACGGCATCCATCCTCATCAAGGAAGACGGCAAGAGCCAGAGCATCAACAGCGATGTGGCCAGTATGTTCTCCGACATGGGACTCTCGGGAGGCAAGTCGAACGTCAACAACGAGTTGATTGCCATCCAGTCGCCAGCCGTCTTGCTGGAGGCAGGCAAGCAGCTCAAACTCGACGTAAACTACAGTGAAGACGGTACCTTCCATCCTGTGGCTCTCTATGGCAGAACGCTGCCTGTAACCGTTCATTTCTATAGCTTGAACGATATGCAGAGCGCCAATTTGGATGTAGAGGTAAAGCATGGCAACCTGTTTTCCATCGTACATGTGAGTGGCACCGATAAGGCTGGAAACGTAGTGGAATCGGACGAGGAGGTACAGGGCAAGCTGGGCCAGACCGTCCGCACGGCGATGGGCTATGTATGCGTAGACCAGGCACCGGGCTATTCAGCCTTCGTCAATGGACATGAGAGCAGGAAACTGCATGTGACTCGCACCAACCTCTATGCCATGACCGACCATATCAAGGCGTCGCTCTCGGCAAGCATCAGCGAGGAGAAGGCTACAGTCATCGACCTGACCTATAAGGACCAGCTCACCCAGCGCGCCGAGGACGTGCTGAACACCATCATCTCCGTATACCGCAAGAACTGGATGGAGGACAAGAACCAGATGACCGTCTCCACCTCCCATTTCATCACCGAGCGTCTGGGCGTCATCGAGCGAGAACTGGGCGACGTAGACAAGGACATCTCCTCGTTCAAGAGCCGCAATCTGCTGCCCGACGTAGAGACCGCCGCACAGCAATACATGCAGAAGAGCGGCGATGTAGACAAGCAGATACTCGAGCTGAACTCACGCCTCTCCATGGCACGCTACCTGCGCGACTTCCTGACTGGCAAGGTGGGCAAGAACCAGCTCCTGCCAGCCAATATCGGCATCGACAGCCCGGGCATCGAGCAGCAGATTACCGAATACAACAAGCAGCAGCTGGAGCGCAACAACCTGGTGGCTAACTCCAGCGAGCAGAACCCATTGGTGGCTGACTATGACCAGAGCCTCGCCTCCATGCGCCATAGTATCGTAACCAGTATCGACAACTTCGTGGTGACACTCAACTCGCAGCTTGGCAACCTGCAGGCAAACGAGGCGCAGACCACCAGCCAGATAGCCAGCAACCCTAGCCAGGCAAAGTACCTGCAAACAGTGGGTCGCCAGCAGAAGGTGAAGGAGGCGCTCTACCTCTTCCTCTTGCAGAAGAGAGAGGAAAACGAGCTTTCCAAGGCTTTCACCGCCTACAACACGCGCATCATCACCCCTCCTACGGGCGACATCAAGCCCGTGCAGCCTGTGCGCCGCAACATCATCCTCGTGGCTTTCGTTCTCGGATTCCTGATACCTGTGGTAGTCATCTTTATCCGTGAGAACATGAACACGACGGTGAGGGGCAGAAACGACCTCAAGAACATCACCATACCATTCCTCGGTGAGATACCATACAGCATCAGTCGCAAGAACAGACCAACTCTTCTGCAGCGCATCCAGTTCTGGAAGAAGCCGAAGGAGACGCGACAGATTGTGGTGAAGGCAGGCAAGCGCGACATCGTGAACGAGGCGTTCCGCGTGCTGCGCACTAACCTGGAGTTCATGATAGGTACCCATCCTGAGCAGAACGTCATCATCCTTACGTCTTTCAACCCAGGCTCGGGCAAGAGTCACCTGGCAGCCAACATCGCCATGTCGTTCGCCATCAAGGAGAAGAAGGTACTCGTCATCGATGGTGACCTCCGCCATGGTTCCATATCCATGCTCGTGGGCAGCCCTGGCGAGGGACTCAGCGACTATCTCAACGGCAGAACCGATGACCTGGAGGGCATCATCTGCCATGGCGAGGAGTATGGACTGGTGAAGGGTTTCGACGTGCTGCCTATCGGTACCATGCCGCCTAACCCTACGGAGCTCCTCTTCACCGACCGTCTGGAGAAGATAATCAAGCAGATCAGGGGTGAGTACGATTATGTGTTCATCGACTGTCCACCTGTGGAAATCGTGGCAGATACCCAGATTATAGAGAAATTTACCGACCGCACCATCTTCGTGGTACGCTCGGGCTTGATGCAGCGCAGTATGCTGGGCGACATCGAGCAGCTCTACAAGGATAAGAAATTCAAGAATATGTCACTCATTCTGAACGGAACCAAGGCTCAGGGCGGCCGCTACGGCCACTACTATCGCTATGGCTATCACTATGGCTATGGCTACGGCTACCACTACGGCTCCGACAAGAATGGGGGGCAAAAATAGGAAAGTAGAAAATAGGATAAAAGAATAGAAAAATATGAATATATTCCGTGAGGCGTTCCGTTGGATTTGCAATCCGACGGCAATCAAGAAAGCACCTTCAGAGAGACTCCCCGGCGGCATCGACTGGCACTGCCACATCCTGCCCGGCGTGGACGACGGATTTCAAGAGGTAAAGAAGTCGTTGGAAATGTTGTGCCTTTACGAAGGCGCAGGCATGAGGGATGTCTGGTTTACGCCTCATATTATGGAAGACGTACCCAACGAGACCACCCATTTGCGCCAAGTATTTGCGAACTTCCAAAAACAATATCAGCAGGACTTCGCCGAGCGAAACCCTGCTGACAGAAAAATGCTCCGGCTGCATCTCGCAGCCGAAAATATGCTAGATGCGCTCTTCGAAAAGCGCCTGAAGGCAAACGACCTGTTGCCGCTGGGCGAGGATGGCAAACTCCTGTTGGTGGAGACGAGCATCTTCTCTGCCCCGATGAATTTCCATGCCCTCCTGGAGCGCATCAAGAACAAGGGCTACACGCCCGTGCTTGCCCATCCTGAGCGCTACCTCTACATGGAGAAGCGCGATTACGAGAAGCTCAAGTTGATGGGCATAAAGTTCCAGCGAAATGTGTTCTCGATAGATGGACAGTATGGCAAGAAGGTGCAGAAACGATGCAAGTGGCTCATGAAGCAAGATATGTACGACATGGTGGGCTCCGACATGCACCGCCTCGGCATCTTCTGGCAATACTGGTAGAATTAGAACTTAAGGTTTGATTACTGGGAATTTTACTGGCAGCTCTGTACGCAGAATGCGCTAGCTACGGCGGTAAGTACGGTGATGATGAAATTGATCACCTTCTTGATGGTTTCTTTCTTCATAGTTCAAATTAAAAATTCAACATTTAACATTTAACATAAGCATTAAAGTGGAAATTTTTTCGCTGCATCGAAGCAAGGGCATGCCTTCGGGGTGGTGCCCGGCAAGTCACGATGACCCACTATCTTAGCCTGTGGGAACGTGATCTTGAGTTTGCGCAGCAGATTCCACATTGCGTCATACTGGGCACGGGTAAGGGTGTCGGCAGGACGACCCTCGTCATCCAGCCCGCCCTCGTAACAGATGCCGATGGAGCAGCGGTTGTATGGGCGGGCATGTGAGCCCACCTCCAGCAGCTTTCTGAACTGCGTGATGCTTCCGTCCTTGTGGACATAGAAGTGGTAGCCCACGGTGCGGAATCCACGCTTCTTGTGGTCGCGCATCAGTTGCTTGTCGGTGTAGTTACGGTCGGCACGTGTTGCCGAGCAATGAATTACGAGAAAACGGACGCTCAGAGGTGAGTCCATCATCTCGCCGTTCTCTGTGTAGGCGAGCAGGAGATGCTCATTGAGCACCTCCTCGCCGCCAATCGTCATCGGAAATCGATCTTGTGTCATTTTCGGTCAATTGATTTTAAAAACTTGTTAAGGGGATTTGCAATCCCCGTTAAGTGATAACAGGGATTTGCAATCCCCGGTTACTCAAGTCCATCGCCTTCCGAACTGCTGCCTGGGTTAGTGGTAGAGCCAGAGTCGCTCTTGCCTGTATCTCCCGATGGCGTAGTTGTTTCGGTGTCGGTGGTGGTCGAAGACTTCTTTTTCTTAGCACCATACTTCTTCAAGTTGGCGTCGAGGTTGAGATTCACAGAGCGGAAGTCGCCCGTGGCGCGGGCTTTCATTCTTACTCCTTCGATGTTCTTAGATACGGTGAAGTCGTCGGCGTTCTCTGCACCCATCTTGTTCTTGATGCTGATATAGAAGATGGCGAGGTTGTCGAGTTTTACATTCTTGCCCATGAGCAGGAGCTCCTTGATGTGGGTCACGGCATCGATGAGGATGCCCTTGATGGTCCCGGCTGAGAATGGAGAGTTGTGACCATGCATGTGGTCGGCGAGCTCATCGAGATCTACAGTTTCACTAATGTGGGGCTTGGCGTAGTACTTGCCATAAGCCTTCACGTTCTTCTTGTTGTTGTTCTTCTTTAAATCGTACTCAATCATAAGGCTAATAAATTGTTTTACGGTTCGTGTTTCATGTATTAAAGCGCTGCGCAGTGCTTGTTTCTTGTTTACGGTTGCAAAGATACGACTTTCATAAGATGCTTCTGTACGATAGGGGTGAGATAGGGATACGATGGGGCATAAAACAGGAAAACTCAGTATTATGGCTCGCCCAGATACTCATAGATGAGCAGCGTCTGGCGCATGGTGAAGGTCTTCGCCAACCGTTCGTAGCCCTCTCTTCGTAAGGCTTCAAGCAGAGGCGGACAGTGGTTTACCATTCGCATCAGGTGGTTTAGTGCCACGTGTTTCGACTGCTCCGGAAAGTAGAGCTTGGCAAGCTCGAATTTTTTGTATATCTTGATTTTCATATAAATTTGACTTTTATGAATCGCGGTAATAATACTTAGCGTTTCTCTTGATGATACTTAGCGTTGCTGGCAATGCTGGTTAGCACTTGCCAGAATGCTGCTTATTGTTGGTCAGAACCATTCTGGCTATCCGTAGCTATGGTTCTGTACGGTTTCAAGTACGTTTCTGCGCATTCGTTTGGGCTGCAGATTGCCTCGGTGTTGATTTCTCCCGGATTCTTCTCTATCACGAGCCATCCGTTACCTTTGGCGCGGTGTACTTTCTTGAAGCCCAGTCGCTGCATCACGGCACTCAGATTCTGGTGACTCATGTTGCGGCTCAGGGCGGGACTTCCGCCTATGCGCTCCATGATTTCCGATGAATAGCGGAACTTTACATATTGAGGGTCGGTGTCTGATTTCGGCACCTTGTAGAAGCGCAGTATCTGGTCTTCCATGAAGTTGGAAACCATGAACATGCCGTTGTGCTCCCTCATCACGTCTATGTCGACGGTGGTGAGCCAGTATACCCATCCCTCTTCCTGGTTCTTCACTCGATTGGTTACCTCTTGTCCCAGAGCTACAGCCTGGGCATAGACGTGCTGGTAGTCGATGGGTGTCTCCCTAGGGCTCTCGATATTGTCTACGAACCATGGTGAGTAGCGGCGGTTCTCCTCGTCGGTGATGATCTGTATGCTGTTGCTGGTGCCACAGAGGGCACCACGGTGCAGCAGTTCCGAACGATACTTGTCGTAGGGGCGGCGGATGGAGAACACCAGCTTGGTGACGTTGCTCTTGAGGGCGCTCAGCCCCTTGCCGAAGGTAGACTCCAGCTCGTCGAGGCATATGAGTGCCTTGCTTGAGAAAGCCTCCATGAAGTCCTTGTCGGTATAGTTGGCGGTTGACTCGTTGATGAAGTACTGGCGCAGGCATGGTGGCAGGATATAATAGAAGAATGTGGTTTTGTTGATGCCACCCCTCCCGATGAATATCAGGATGGTCTGGCTCACCACTCTCGGTGATACCCATGCCACCACCATCGATACGAGCCATTTCTTGAAGAAGTATCTGAACTCTTCCTGCGAGTGGTGGTAGCCAGGGCAATAGTTGATGGTTACCCGGTTGGCAAGCTCGTCGATGTAGTCGGTCTTTCCGTCCCATTTGGGCAGACTCCTGAGATATTCGTCGAAGGGATCCCAAGGCTCGCTGAAGTCGCTGTTGATGATGGCGTGCAGCTTGATGGCGGTCACTTCGAGTCCCATCTCGTCCATCTGGGTCCAGATGGTGTTCTCTATGTTGTCGTCGATGCGGGTCCACTTATGGTATTTTCCTTTGATTATATCGCGACTCAGCACCTCGTGAAATCCCGTCACCTCATTGTGGTGAAACTCGTATCTCATCGAGAGCCACTGCTTGATAACCTTGACTGTCGGCTTACCCGAGAAGCCCTCGCCTTTGCGGTAGAAGTGCCAGGTGCCTAGTTTCTCGGTGTGCTTGTAGCATGATTTCATCACGCTGTCAGCATCGGGATAGTCGGAGCTGAAGTTGCTCTTGGCGTAGGTCATTGCCTCTTCCTTGTCTATGCCATAGCGCACGCACACCTTGCCGAAGTGGAGCACATACTCGTTGTGGGCACCGCTCTCAAACTTGTAGCCCCACGTGTCGAGTAGGTTCAGTATGTGCTGCGCTGCCTCGTCCATCGAGGGAACCCCCTTGCCCAGTGCCACCATCTTCTGGCTGTTTCGCTTGCGCTTGCTGGCACGTTTGGCATATTTCGCCTCGTTGGCCTTCTTGGTGTAGAGCGCCTTCAGGTCGTGGGTGTCCAAGCCGAAAGGCTCTGCGTCCCAATGAAAGTAGGCGGTAGGGTCGTGGGCGAGTCCGCACATCCGGGTGATGTCTACGCATTGCTCGTCGGCAGGCACGCCTAGCAACTTACTGTAATAGCTCATCGCCTTGCGTATGATCACATCGAAAAGTTCCAGTGCCGTCACCTCGTCGTCATCTATGGGCAGGTATCTGGAGATGATGCGCAGACCCCGTTGGCTCACGGTGATGAACCTCATCATGGTGTGAGGGTCGGCGTCCGCCTTCTGTACGACCTCCTTCATCTTTTCTGCAGGAATCTTGTCGATATCCACGGCGATCATCTGGGTGGTCTTTACCACGTTGCGCAGTTCCTTGCCCCGTCCGTCCATGAGCACGGAGGTAGTGATGCCTGGCATCATCACCTTGGTTTGATGAGCGAGCTCGCTGCTGATGCGCATGTTCTTGCGGTAGTCTTCGGTACGAGCCTGGGTCATGGCGTCGAGGGTGATGATTCGCTTCAGTTCATCAAGACTGATGAGTTGTCTGCTTTCGCTGGAGGCGATAGCATAGAAGAAAGATGGTAATACCATTTCTTGTCTTTGTTGTTGTTCTTTTGTTGTCATTTTTAAGCAAATGATTAGAAGTTGTATTAAAATTGAATCATATAGATTCCGCTGCAAAGCTAAGCATAAAATTTGGCATTGAAATCAAAAAGTTCCGATTTTGGAACATAACATAAATTTATTTAAAATGTTTTTAAAAAAAATCAAAAGTGAAGTCATGGGAATCAAGGATTCCTACGACTACAGACGGGCATGATTCCTGTCCACAAGTGTTTTAATCTTTTAGTCCACAACGTGTTCTGGGCTATGCGTGAAGAACTGAAGAAAGACCGTTTTGAGGGTGGTCTTACTGAGGAGGAGAAGCATTGGGCTTCCACCAAGTCAGCCATCCGCAAGGAGTTCCGGCTGTCTGATGCGTACACCAAGAGTCTGGAGACGATGGACCGTGTTGTTTCCATCGACGACTACTGGGGCGCGATACGTTGGATGGAGTCGTTGGTTGGCGAGGCTCACAGAGACGAGCTGCTTCGTCTGATTGACGGGTTGTTGGAACCATTGTCGCCGAAATGAGCGATTTTTAGATTAGCAAACAAAGCGTGAAGTGTGAAGGGGGTATATGAACTTTAGCGTGAAAAGAGTGTTAAAAAGAAGGCATAACTATCTGATACCCTTTCTCTTTATCTTTTGCGCACGATGTATATACAAAAGTTCTTATACACCCCCTTCACACCCACCCAAACATACAAACGAGAAGAAGTGATCGTAAAAGTCTGTGAGAATCTGACCGAATAGGTCTCATCTGCGGATAAGAATTGTAGAAGGAAAATCTGTGTTCATCTGTGCAATCAGTGGGACAATGTTAAAAACCAGAAATTCCTTGGCTATTTCAGATATTTCCCTTATATTTGCACCAAGCTTAAATAAATAGGAGATAAAATTATGAGTACCGCAATATTATCAAATGGCACAAGCTATTACATCCCGCAGTCTGATTTGTCATTCTTTACAGAGTTGGCAGAAAGAATGAAATGGCAAATCGTAAGCAAGGTTAAGAAGACTGATAGAACAGCCAAACTTAATCAGGCTATGGCTCTTATGGATACAATGATGGTGAAGGGAGGAACGCCAGTTCCAGCAGATGCTGACGGTTTGGATATTTTGACAGAAGAGAAGTATAGCCTATGAAAGTTTATGTAGATACAAATGTCTTGGTGGATTTTGTTTGCAATCGCCAGGGTTTTGTCGAAGAGGCCAAGAAGCTTTTTGCTCATGGTTATATGGAAGAATATGAACTAATGACATCAGCTTTGTCTATTGTCAATGCTGTGTATATAGGTCATAAATTTAAGCATAATGACATTGAGGAATGCCTTATTAAAGTGGCTTCATTTGTAGACGTTGTAGACCTACGTGGGCAGGTAGTTGTTGATATGCTTTCTTCTGATTGGAAAGATTATGAGGATGCGACTCAAAATGCCTCTGCAATTTGGGCGGAGGCAGATTGTATTGTAACTCGCAACAAGAAAGATTTCAAAGATTCTTCGGTTCCTGTTTATACGGTAACCGAATTCTTTGGTGTATTTGGTATCAAATAGCATTAGTACAATTCTCATATAGTATTCATCATCAAAGAGCAATAAAACAGGATCTTTCGTATGAGAACCCTACAAGGCGCTAGCCGACAAACACTCGCCGATTAGGCGTTAAACAATCGCAACTCTGTTGCGTAAGCACTCTCAGCCAGCCCCTTGCGGGCACAGGCTCCGCTGGCTGACCAAAACTCTGGCAGAGCTATAGCGTCGCCAGCTACATCCCTTGCCCTTATGCTAAGGGCGAGGGCTTGGGAGTGGGATAAGGACCCCCTCTTCGCAAGAGGGGGACAGGGGAGTCGAAAAATCTCTTATAATATCAAATTCAAACTAGTTTTACTCAATCAATATCTAGATAAGAATACCCTCAAAGCAATTCTTATCTGGCAGGGACTCTATGTCCTTCATTTCCGATACGAACCAATTATATTGTTGGAAATAACAAAAAATATATAAAACGAGAAGTAGCTTAGTAGTGTGGGCGCTACATAATCACCCGCAACGCATCCTACAGCTCTCTTTCGGAAACTGACCCACCGAAAGAGGCTCAGGATGCTTATTATTCAAGAACTTAAAACAATGCGTAATTTTAATCAATTAAAAATTGCCGTAGCCGGAACCGGTTACGTAGGACTTAGTATTGCTACGCTTTTATCCCAGCACCATGAGGTAACAGCAGTAGATGTAATTCCCGAGAAAGTAGATAAACTGAATCATCATATATCACCGATACAGGATGAGTATATCGAGAAATATTTGGCAGAGAAACCTCTGCATCTCACAGCTACCTTGGATGGCAAGTCAGCTTATAAAGATGCAGACTTCGTAGTGATAGCAGCACCAACAAACTATGACCCAGTGAAGAACTTCTTCGACACCACTCATGTAGAAGAAGTTATCGACTTGGTGCTGGAGGTAAATCCCGATGCAGTGATGGTAATCAAGAGTACCATCCCTGTAGGTTACACTCGAAGCCTATATCAGAAGTATGCCCAGAAGGGAGTGAAGCAATTCAATCTCCTTTTCTCTCCGGAGTTCCTCCGAGAGAGCAAGGCACTCTATGATAATCTTTATCCAAGCCGCATCATTGTAGGTTATCCAAAGCTTATCGAGCGCCCTGAGTTTAGAAATGAGAACGAGGCAATCTTGAAGGTTACTGATGTTGAAAAGTTGAAAGAAGCAGCCAAGACATTTGCCGCATTGCTCCAGGAAGGAGCCATTAAGGAAAATATCGATACACTCTTTATGGGCATGAAGGAAGCGGAAGCCGTCAAGCTCTTCGCCAACACCTATCTTGCCCTAAGAGTAAGTTACTTCAATGAATTGGATACATACGCCGAAGTCAAGGGCTTGGATACCAAGGCAATCATTGATGGCATAGGCCTTGACCCACGTATCGGCACCCATTACAACAACCCAAGTTTCGGCTATGGCGGTTATTGCCTGCCAAAGGATACCAAGCAGCTTCTGGCAAACTATGCCGATGTACCAGAGAACCTGATAGAGGCAATTGTAGAAAGTAACCGTACAAGAAAAGACTATATTGCCGATGCCGTGCTCAGAAAGGCTGGTTATTATAATGAGAATAGTAGCTATGATGCAAGCAAGGAACACAACTGTGTGATAGGAGTTTATCGCTTGACGATGAAGAGTAACAGTGATAATTTCCGTCAGTCTGCCATCCAGGGCATTATGAAGCGAATCAAGGCAAAGGGTGCAGAGGTAATCATCTATGAGCCAACTTTGGAAGATGGCAGCACCTTCTTCGGAAGTAAAGTAGTAAATGATATGGCAGCATTCAAGGCACAGAGCCAAGCCATCATAGCCAACCGCTATGATGCTTGTTTGGATGATGTAAAAGATAAGGTATATACACGAGATATATTTAGAAGAGACTAGTTATGGTAGATTATAATATTAGTCTAGATGGTAAGACCATCTTGGTGACAGGTGCGGCAGGATTCATCGGCAGCAATCTTGTAAAGCGCCTTTTTAACGATGCTAAGAACATCAAGGTAATCGGTATTGATAGCATTACGGATTATTATGATGTGAACATCAAGTATGAGCGATTGAAGGAGATAGAAGCTTTAGGTAAGGATTGGACATTCGTTCATGATTCCATTGCCAACAAGGGAGCTGTAGAGAAGATTTTCTCTGAAAATAAGATCTCTGTAGTAGTCAACTTAGCAGCTCAGGCTGGTGTGCGCTATAGCATCACCAATCCAGATGCTTATATCCAGAGCAATCTGATAGGATTCTATAACATCCTGGAGGCTTGCCGCCATCACGAGGTAGATCATCTGGTTTATGCTTCTTCTTCATCTGTTTATGGAAGCAACAAAAAAGTTCCTTATTCTACTGATGACAAGGTAGATAATCCTGTAAGTCTTTATGCTGCGACTAAAAAGAGTAACGAGTTGATGGCTCATGCTTACTCTAAGCTTTATAATATCCCAAGCACTGGTTTGCGTTTCTTCACCGTTTATGGTCCTGCAGGTCGCCCAGACATGGCATATTTTGGTTTTACCAATAAACTGGTGAATGGTGAAACCATCAAGATTTTCAATTATGGTAATTGCAAGCGTGATTTCACTTTCATAGATGATATTGTTGAGGGTATTGTAAGAGTGATGCAGCATGCGCCGGAGAAACAGAATGGTGAGGATGGTCTGCCTATCCCTCCATACAAGGTATATAATATAGGTAACAGTCACCCAGAGAATCTTTTAGATTTCGTTACGATTTTACAGGAAGAGTTGATTCGTGCTGGTGTGCTTCCTAAGGATTATGACTTCGAGGCGCATAAGGAACTTGTACCAATGCAGCCTGGTGATGTGCCTGTAACCTATGCTGATACTACACCATTGGAGCAAGACTTTGGGTATAAGCCTGATACGTCGCTTAGAGAGGGACTTAGGGCGTTTGCACAGTGGTACAAGAGATATTATGTGAGAAAATATAGTTAAAATAAATATATTCATTGAACACTAATTACGTGATTTTTATGATTGCTTCAAAACAAGATTTAAAAATATATTTAGATGCGGATAGAAGGGCAAACCATATTTCCGGTTTGTCTTTGTTTTTTAATAAGACATGGCGTTACTTAAAGTATATGAGGAAGATAGAATATCTTACCAATTGTAGACAAGGAAAATTGTCCAAAATATTACTCTTATGGTATCGTTACAAGTTTAGGAATCTTAGTGTTTTAACTGGAATCTCTATACCTCCTAACACCTTTGGCAAAGGTTTATATATTCCTCATTATGGTGCTATAGTAGTGAATGATACCGTTCGTTTTGGAGATAATTGTGTCATTCAGAATGGTGTTAATGTCTCCGATAAGGTCTGGGGGGGACAACATTGTTACCTTGGAGCTGGCGCAAAAATCTTAATAGGAGTTCATCTTGGAAACCATACTATAGTTGGTGCTAATGCTGTAGTTACTAAGTCTTTTGATGAAGAGAATGTCGTATTGGCAGGTGTTCCTGCTCGAATTATTTCCCACAAAGGATTTAAGGATAGGAAAACCGTTTGATAAAGTAGCAAATGATTTATTTAATTCTTATATTATTGTTTCTATTTCCCGTATATGCTTGTGATTATAAATTGTGGAATTACGGGAACAGTTATGAGAGAGGGAATACATATAAAGGATATTACTTTTTTCTTTATATTGTGGTCGTGTTGTTCTTGGGACTGAGAAATTATGTTGGTGGCGATACAATCGGTTATATGGATATGTGGAAAAAGATTCCTTTTCTGGAAGGACTTTCTAAATTTGACTTTTTGCACGCCAAGTATGCTCCTATGTGGTATATAACCAACAGTTTTTGTAAAACCATCAATTTTAATTTCTATTCATTCCAAATATTTCATGCAATATTAGTTAATGGTGTCATATTTTACATAGTTAGTAAGTATTGTCAGTATCGTTTTACGGTAATTTTCTTCTATGTTGTTGCGACATTGCTTTATTTCAACTGTGAGATTCTCAGAGAGTCACTCAGTCTTAGTTGTGGCTTACTGGCAATGAATCATTATAAAGAAAAGAGATGGTTGCAATATTTCTCTTGGAGCTTGTTTGCTCTGTCTTTTCACAAGTCTGGCATAGTGTTATTGGTAATCCCTTTTGTGTATAGGTATTCTGCATCAACTATTAATTATAAACAACTTCTAATTCTGTTGATTGTTGGTTTTATTTTCAGTAGTTTTTTGCTTAAACATATTGTAGGAAGTTTCTTGCCATTTTTTTCAGATTCTTTTGAGGAATATTCTCAAATGAAAAGGGCAACTATTTTTGGTAGTATTAGGTCTTGTTTGATTGTGTTATTAGTAGCTTATATAGTGAAACAGTATGAGACAGCTAATAGCAATATGTCTGCGACAGTTATTGTTGGAGCAAAGTTTTATTTACTGACACAGACTTTAGGACTTTTTCTACCTATTTTTTCCACTCGTTTTGCAAATTACTTTCAGATATATTATTTAATATTATTGGGTGATTTTATCTGGAACCACTATGGAGCGAAGAAAATATTAATTTTTGCCTTATATGCTAATTTTATATTTGGTGTCGTAAAAAATCAGGCAAGAGATGTATCAGACTGGGTAAGTTCTACTTCCCATGGTTATTATTTTTACCAAATATATTACCCATATTACTCAATTTTTGATGATATTTCTTATGATGAGTTAAACCATAGAAAGAATATTTATTATCAAGAACGTTTAAATCGATTAAAGCACGAATAATGAAACAGCATGTATTGTTAGTAGATTTTAGCTTTGCTAAATATACACACAGCAGTCAGGTGAGTTGCGTTTCGAGTTTCTTACCTCCACCTATATGGAAGAGACTTCTTAGCTTGTTTACACATAAATTATATTTGGAAGATAATCCTAATTTGGAAAATGTGATCCAACAAATGGATGTTATCATTCTATTTGACACACGAAAGAATTATGACGAGGTAGCTAGACGTATAGAAAGAGTTTGTAGTCCAACTGCAAGATTAATATTTTATTCTTGGAATCCACTCTGCGAGTCTAAAGCTCATTCTAGATTAAGTGAAAGGTGGATTAAAGCGACTTTTTCAAAAAAAGATGCTGCTTGTGCTGGATTCATTTATGTAGGTTCATTTTATTTCAAAAACGTATTAACAGAAAACGTATTAACAACTAAATGGGATGGGCTTTTCATAGGGCAAGATAAGGGGAGAAGAGAAATGCTTTATAAAGTTGCAAGTTTATATAGGAAGAACCGATTACAGTCGAGAATTATTTTAGTTAATAACCGTAAGGCTTTGTTTAGCAGAAGATATTCTTGGCATATTGATTATAATGTAGTATGCAAAAATGTTCAAGCAAGCAATTCTGTTATTGAGATTCTTCAGGAAGGACAAGAAGGAATTTCTTTGAGAGCTTTTGAATCTATGTTTTATGAGAAGAAATTAGTCACCAACAACCAACATATTGTCAATTACGATTTTTACAATTCTCATAATATTTTTATTCTAGGTAAGGATGATGAATCTGGTTTTAAGGCTTTTATTCAATCTCCTTATGTAAAATTAAGTGACGCTATCGTTGAGAAGTATAAAATGGCAAGTTGGTTGAATAGAATGTTAAGTTTATGAATTCAAATAAAAAAAGTTTCCTTAAGACTTCTGCTTATGCCGTGTTTTCACAAGTTGTATCCTTGTGTTGTGGGCTAGTTACATCTTTATTGCTTCCAAAAATTTTAGGAATCGAACATTTTGGTTATTGGCAATATTTCTTCTTGTGTAGTAGTTATGTAGGGCTTCTTCATTTCGGCTTTAGTGATGGTATATATTTGGCTTTGGGCGGTAAGAAGTTTTCCGAAATCAACAGGAAACAGTATTATCCCCAATTGCTGTTGGTGTCGTTTCTTCAAATGGTCATAGCCTTATTGGTTGCTCTATATTCGTACCTGTTTCAGAAAGGCGCTTATCAGGTTGTTTTTTATTTCCTCGGTGTTTATATCATTGTTGAGAATGTATATAAGTTGTTGTCGTTTGTCTTGATGGCAACCGATAAAATGCGTTATTATTCCAAGACTGTTGTAATAGACAAGGTGACCTTCTTGGGGCTTTTGTTTGTGTTTCTGGTTCTCTTTAACAAAGATTCATTTGTCTATGTTATTTTCTCTTATCTTTGTGCCCGTTTCATAGCCCTAGCATTTGTTTCCACTTGCTTTGGGGGAGTCTTCGATTTCACAGTCACATCCAATTTGTTTGCCAGAAATAATCTACGTGCTACATGTGGAAATATGATAGTGGGAATATCGTTGACAATTTCCAATTTGTTGAGTACCTTCATCATAGGCTCTGGTCGTTTCTTTGTAGAGCATAATTGGGGTATTTCTATTTTTGCCAAGATATCGTTTGCAGTATCTTTGTCTATGTTCGTTTTGACATTCATTTCACAGATAGGGTTAGTTTTGTTCCCATACCTTTGCAGTATGGAAAAGGATAGACAAAGGCAGCTGCTGGATATGCTAACTTTTGTTATAGGACTCTTTGCGATGGTTTGCTTTATCGGCTTCGTTCCTCTGTCATTGATAATAAAGACTTGGATACCAAAGTATGTGGACAGCCTGAGCTATTTGATGATTTTATGTCCTATAGCTCTTTTTGAGACGCGGATGGTATTGGTTTTTGGTACCTATTTCAAGACGTTCAGAAAGCAAATTGTATTGTTGAAAATCAATTTGGCTTCAGTGCTGTTTGCTGTTTTCTTTTATTATCTGTCTTCGAATGTGGTGAATTGTATTAATATGCTTGTTATGGGTATGTTGGTTAGTATCATTTTGAGAAGTTATTTGTGTCAGTTTTATCTATATCGTTATTTGAACGTTAAATTGGATAGGTTTGTAATTTGCCTGGAAATACTGACCTCTGTTTTTATGATTCTTGCTTATAATCTGTTTGCAAGTATGTTACTGTTTTCTTTGGTCTATGTCGTTTCTTTGACTATTCTGGCATTAGTTCGTAAAGAGAAAATCAAATATAGTTATTTATTAATCAAATCTTGATGGAAAAGTTGCTTTTTATTGCTTCCATTCAATATGGAGAACCTCCTACTGGTGGTGGGGCGCAAGTCAAAAATCAATTGTTGTTGGCACATCTTAAAAAGTATTATGACGTGAGGTTCTTTGATACTTGGAACAAGAGTTCTATTGTCTGTTTGTTGTCTGCCCTAGTTTATGTAATTCTTTATAAGTGTAAATGCGTGTTGTCTATCTCTGGGCGTGGTGCTTTGTGGTTAGGCAAGATCTTGAAAATCTTGCATGTTCATAGACAAGTCATTTACTTTGTTATTGGAGGAGACTTGGGAAAAAAAGTAGAGGGGCATTTGAATAATGTCCCTGTATTAAAATCATTTCATAAGATTTTAGTACAGGGACATTACATGAAGGTTCAGCTTAACAATGTGGGGCTGAGCAATGTAGAAGTCTTGCCTAACTTTAAGCCGATAGGAGAGTTGCCTGCGAAAAGAAATCGCCCAACTGGGGGCATTAAGTTCGTCTTTCTAGGACGTTTGATAGAGGAGAAAGGTGTTGGCTTGCTCATAGATGCTTCAAGAAAATTGTATGAAGAATATGGCAAGAAATTTTCAGTGACTTTTTACGGCTCGCAAACAAATACATATTCACAGGGATATTTTGATACCTTGGATTGTGATAACATTTCGTATGGTGGCTTCTTAAACTTAAAGTCGAAAGAGGGATTGAAACAACTTTCTGAATATGACGTGATGGTCTTCCCTACATATTTTGAGGGTGAGGGATTTCCTGGTGTGTTGATTGATGCGTTCAAGGCTGGTCTTCCTGTGATAGCTTCTGATTTCCATGCCAATCCAGATGTTATTTCAAACCCTGCATTAGGTGTGCTCATAAAGCCAAAAGATGTCGATAGTTTGAAATCAGCAATGCTTGGATTCATAGAAAACCCTTCAAGAATACCGTCTATGTCTATGGCTGTTCAAAAGGATGTATGCAAATATGACATAGACAAGGTGTTAAACAAGGAAAATATTAACAGAATCTTTGAAAAATGATACAAAGCAAACGTTTGCTATGGGCCGATTTTCTCAAGGGATGGCTCATGATACTTGTAGTTTTCGGGCATGCCATGCAATCGGTAATGCCAGATGGGTGTTTTCACAACCATTTATGGAATATGATTTATTCCTTTCACATGCCAGCTTTCATGACAGTAAGTGGCTATTTCGCCTATCGGGTGCATAGAAATGGGGGGCAAATCGCTGTGCTCTAGACGATTCCTTCAACTGATGATGCCGTATGTGGCATGGTCGGCTACAAGTATGGAATATCTGGTGATTATACCTTGATAAGAGTGGTGAAGATGGTATTCTATCCAGATACTTCGTTCTGGTTCTTATGGGTGTTGTTTTTTATCAATTTAATCTTTATCTTCAGCCAATGGTTAGCATCGAGATTAAATATTGACGAACTGGTGGTGATAGCCTTATCAAGCTTGCTGCTTCTGGGTATCATGGTAGGAATGGAATTCCGTATGTTCGGCTTTCAGTTTATCGCTTACTATTTCGTGTTTTATACTATGGGCTATTGTATCCACCGTTTTCCGAGGTTGCAGATTGGAAATGGGGTGGTGCTTGTACTGTTGTTGATATGTTGGGCTCTGCTAGCATGGTCATGGAATATGCACGAGTTGCCAATGTGGATACTTGCCATACCGCATATACCGAGTTCCTTGTTGCAATATGCGTATCGAGGTGTGACTGCGTTGCTGGCTATCTTATTCTTGTTGGGGATGGCTCCCAAATTTTTGGATGCTGCATGTAGATTGAATGGTTTCCTATGTGAGATAGGTATGGTATCGCTAGGTTACTATACTTGTCATATTACCATCAATGGATGGGTCGTATGTGGGGTGAGAAAATATTGCCTACAGGAAGCGATGCTGTTATTGTCGCTCTTAGTTTTGTGTTATGCTTGTTTCTGACGTTCTGCATCGTAGAAGGTTTGAAGAAAAATAAAATCACAGCCAAAGTTCTTCTTGGCAAATTATAAGCAAAAAAAATGAAAATCGTAAATATATTGGGTGGATTAGGTAATCAAATGTTCCAGTATGCTCTTTATCTCGCATTGCGAGAAAAGTTTAAAAATGAAGTTGTAAAAGTTGATAGGTCATGTTTTAAAGGTTATCCATTACATAATGGCTTTGAATTAGATAAAATTTTTCAGGTAGATTGTGAATTTGCTAATTGGAAGGATTTAGTTCGTGTTTCATATCCATACTTAAATTATCGCTGTTGGCAAATTGGGAAATGTTTTTTGCCAAGGAGAAAAACAATGTGTATAGAACCCAAAAATATGGATTTAAAACAAGATATTTTTGATATTCAACATGATTGTTTTTATGACGGATATTGGCAGCATGAGGAATATTTTAAAGATATAAGAAGTGTGATATTAAAGGCTTTTACTTTTCCATTTTTGAAAGATAAAAATTTAGAGATTTGGAAAGTTGTTCAAAAAAGTAATAGTGCTTCTATTCATGTGAGGAGAGGAGATTATCTCAATCATCCTTATTATAAGGATATCTGCGAATTGGATTATTACCATAAAGCGATTCAATATTTGAGGGACGTGGTATCCCCTAATGTTTTCTTAGTATTTTCTAATGATACCGAGTGGTGTCGAAATCATTTGCAGAGTTTGTTGAATGATGTTCAAGTAATCTATGTAGATTGGAACACAGGTAGTAATAGTTATATCGATATGCAATTGATGAGTGGATGTAAATATAATATTATAGCTAACTCTTCTTTCTCATGGTGGGGAGCGTGGTTGAATACTAATGAAGATAAAATTGTAATAGCTCCCAAAAAGTGGATGAATATAGATCTCAAAGTCGATCCGATCTGTACAAGTTGGAAGCGGATATAGTTTAATAATGGATACACAATATTCTGTTTTACTCTCCTTATATTATAAGGAGAAGCCTGAGTACCTAAGGAACTCGCTAGATTCTGTCTTTAATCAGACGCTTGTATCGAATGATGTAGTGTTGGTAGAAGATGGCAGGCTAGGAGATGCTTTGGAGAGTGTAGTGAAGGAGTATGAGGTACGGTATCCTCAGCTCCATGTAGTAAGATTCGAAAAGAACAGAGGACTTGGCTTCGCACTGAATGATGGACTGACCTATTGCAAGCATGAGCTTGTGGCCCGTATGGATACCGATGATATTGCCAAGCCGCATCGTATGGAGAAGCAGTTTGAATTTATGCAGGCTCATCCAGAAATCGGTATGATAGGCTCTTGGATAGATGAATTCATCACTGATATTCATCAGATAGAGAGTGTGAGAAAGGTGCCAGAACATCCTAAGGAAGTAATGGAATACGCTAAGAAGCGTTGTCCGGTGAATCATCCTACTGTGATGTACCGGAAATCTGAGGTGCTCAAGGTGGATGGTTATCAAACTCAATATTTCCCTGAGGATTACTTCCTCTGGATTAAGATGCTGATGGCTGGATGTCAGGTATATAATATGCAGGAAAGTCTTCTCTGGTTCAGGTATGATCCGGAAACATTCAAGAGAAGAGGAGGTTGGAAATATGCTTGTGACGAGGCTATCACGCAGTATCGTATTTTGAAAATGGGTTTTATCTCTTTTCCTCGTTTCGTAATGAATGTGTGCATCAGATTTATTGCTCGTGTTATTCCAAATTCTCTAAGATCTCTAATATATACGAGACTATTAAGAAGATAACAAGTATTTGTTCTATCAACATTTAATAATTTATAGAATTATGATGATACAACCAATTTATATTTTCCTGCTGGTAGCACTTATTGTGTCTGTCACCATCGCCATGCTTGTTCTGCCTAACATCCTTCTTATCTCGCATAAGAAGAAACTCTTTGATATGCCGGATAAGAGAAAGGTGCATCATGCGCCGATTCCGCGACTGGGCGGACTCTCGTTCTTCCCAGTGATGCTGATTACCATGGGCGGGCTGGTGCTGATATATCATCTGATGGGACTGAGCAGCGGGTCGATGCACGGGGAGGTGCCTTATGAGTTTTTGGCACTGCTGGTGGGTAGCATGATGCTGTTCCTGGTGGGACTCGCCGACGACCTGATTGGAGTGGGGTACAAGAAGAAGTTCCTGGTGCAGATTGTGGCGGCATCGCTGCTCGTGGCTTCGGGTGTGTGGATTAAGTCGCTCGACGGACTCTTCGGAATCTATCAGCTGTCGCCCTGGGTGGGCATGCCTTTCACCGTGCTCATCGTGGTGTACGTAACCAATGCCATCAACCTGATTGACGGCATCGACGGACTGGCTTCCGGACTCTGCGGCATCTCGCTGGTGGCTCTAGCGGGGCTGCACATCTGGCTCCATCTGTTTTCCTTCGCCCTGCTCTGCATTGCGGCGCTGGGTGTGATCATCCCTTTCTGGTTCTACAACGTGTTTGGAAATGCCATGAGGGGCAGAAAACTCTTTATGGGCGATTCGGGTTCGCTGTCGCTGGGCTACATCATCAGTTTCCTGATGATTCACCTGAGCACGGTGGATGTGAGCCCTCATGTGGTGTCTGACTACAACATGGTGTTTGCCTTTACCACGATGCTGGTGCCGTTGCTCGACGTGGTGAGAGTGGTGGGCCACAGACTGAGAAACAGGCAGAATCCGTTCTTGCCCGACAAGAGCCACATCCATCATAAGCTGCTGAGATGCGGACTGAGGGTGAGACAGGTGATGGTGGCTATCTGCGTGCTCTCGCTGATGTTCATCCTGCTCAACTTCCTGATGATCGGCCACGTGAACATCACGTATATCCTGGGCATCGACATCGTGGTATGGATTGTGTTCCATCTTATCTTAGATGTCATCCTGCACACCAGGAGGGCGGAAATGGATATTTAATCCTCTATATTTAAATATATGCTATTCCCGGCTCGGAGATTCAAAAAGGAATCTCTGGGTCGGGATTATTTTTTTGTTAAAATCGTGGAAATGCTTGGTTGTTTGGGAGAATTGATGTATATTTGCAATTCATTAGATAGCGTTTGATTATGGCAAGAAAATTATATCCAATAGGAATTCAGACTTTT
>OLSQ01000305.1_pt1 | contig 49389 bp, 40 predicted proteins | sample 1672561 | NCBI WGS metagenome assembly OLSQ01 (sample SAMEA3136699, study PRJEB25190) | human gut metagenome | biome: human gut; feature: human-associated habitat; material: faeces | place: Austria | collected 2013
CCTGCAGACGGTTGCAGTTATCGTAGCGGTATGTTGTGATTTCCTGCTCCGTTTCTCTCCGGATACGGTTGCCTGCGGCATCATAGGAAAGCTTTTCTGTGTAGCCGCCTAATGCCGATGGATAGGAAATTTCCGTCAGCCGGTTTCTTCCATCATACGCGTATCCGGTGGTTCCTTCAAGTCCTTCCCTGCGGATCTGGTTGCCATTTCCATCATAAAAATAATGGTTGTCGGCAAGTATCTGTTTCTCTGTTTCTGTTTTTAATGCTTTTATGTTCAGCAGTTCATCATACGCATAGGTGCTTGTGATGTTTCCTCCAATCTTCTTTACGACCGGATTTCCGGATGCACTGTAGACATACTCCGCCAGAGTCTTTTCTCCATCCGTCACAGCCGTCAGCCTTCCGGAAAAATCATACCAGTATCCCGTCTCTTTTCCCGTCAGATCCTTCTGACTAACCTTATTTCCTTCTGCATCATAGGTATAGCTCGTCAGGATTCTTCCGCTGGCCCGCTTCTCTTTTAAGAGTCCTCCTTCATAATATCTGTAATCATAGCGCATGCCGCCTCCAAGTGCAGAGGCCAACCGTCCCATGGCATCATAGCTGTAATCCGCCATATGTTCCCTGCCGCTGCTGATCTCCGTCGGACTTCCGAGCATGTTGTAGGCATAGTGCACCTGGCGGCCGTCACGGTCACAGTGTCCCTGCAGCCGGCCGAGAATGTCATAGGTAAACTTCTCGATGCATCCTGCTGCGTCCTGCCGCTCTGCCAGCTGGTTGGCACGGTTGTAGACATATCTTACCGTGTTTCCGTTTCCGTCTGTTGCTGCGCATACATTTCCCGCATGGTCATAGCTGTAAAGTTCTCTTGTGCCATCGGCAAGGGTGACCGTTTCCACTCTTCCCCACAGGTCTGTGGCATAGGCAGTCTTATTTCCGTTTCCATCAGTCAGACCGGTCAGGTTTCCCATGGCATCGTATTGGTATTTCTGCAGCACCTTTCCACTTGCAGATACCATGATGCGTCTGCCACCCAGGTCATATGCGATATCCACGGTTCCGTCACCATTTCCTTCTTTTACAAGATTTCCCATCCTGTCATACTCTGCGCTGTACACCATCTGGTCCTCCGGCGAAAGAATGCCTGTGTTTCTTCCCTTGCTGTCATAGTAATACCGGAAGCCTTTTGCCGCATCCCCGCGTGCCTGCAATTCATTCGGATTGATCTGTGAAATCAGCTTTCCGTCCAGATCGTAGGTCATCCTTGTTGTTCCACGGCCTTCGGTCCTTGACACCAGACGGTCCATCACATCATAACACATCGTAATGGTATGACCGTCCTGATAACGGACTTCAGTCAGGTTTCCATTTTTGTCATAGTGGTATGTGATCCGGTTGTCGATGCTTCCGTTCTTCTCCCGGTAATGCTCCGCCGTGATACGGTCACAGAGGTCATACTCCCGGTGGATCTCGTCGCCAGAAGGCAGCTGGATACCGGTAATGTTGCCATTGCCGTCATAAGTATAGCTGGTAAATGCATACTTCCTGCCACAGCCGTTTTCGTCTGCGCTTACTGCCACTTTTATGATATTTCCACACGGAGAATATGTATAACCCGTCTCCTGCCATACATCCTCACGGATCTTGTTGCGCACAACGGTCCGCTGGCCCCTGCTGTTATACGTATACTCACTGACCGCACCGGTGCTGTCCGTCACGCGGCAGAGCCTTCCGCCCCTGTCGTATGCATAGCTGATCCGGTTCACCCTGCCTTTTGCAGAATGTCTGTCCTGTTCATCAAGGTAACGCTTCTGGAAAATACAGCGCCCCATGACATCGTAGCCAAACGTGACAAGGCTGTAACATACCCTGCCGTTTTCCTCTTTCCGCAGGGCTTTCCGGATGGAACATACATTGCCCTCATAATCATAAGTGTAATAGGTTCCGGTGCGTTCCTCATCGGTATCTGCGGACAGATAGTCTGCCGCGTTCATCTCTTTGACCAGAAAACCAGCCCGGTCATAGACAAAGGCAGCTTCCACGACACCATCGGTGTCCGTTACCTTTACCAGACGGTTCATGCAGTCATACTGATAGTGATACCCCGGCTTTTTTGTCTTCCGAAGAAGGATTCCCTTTCCCGTGTTTTCTTCCTCATCCTTTTGGAAACTGCGGTATTCCTCCGGGGTCATGCTCTGGAGCACGTTTCCATATAGGTCACGCTCCGTGTAGGTCACGCCTCCATCCGGAGCTGTCACGCAAAGCAGATGCTTTTCTTTGTCGTAATTGTATACATATGCTGCCGGTGTTTCCTTTCCCGCCTCATTCGGACGGATCTCGCGGAGCCGGTTGCCCAGATAGTCATTTTCATATCGCGTGACTTCCCGTTCGGGCGAAACCATCTTCGACAGATGCGTCCACGCATCATAGCGGTACTCAATTCCTTTTCCATCATCCGTCTTCGGATTGTAGCCGTTCGGACGGATATATTTTGTGATGTTGGCCATGTTATCGTAGTAGTAACGAGTAACATTTCCCTCTTCATCCCGGATACTTGTGATATGTCCCATATGATTTTTGCCATACCAGACAGTACCAAAAGCATCCTCCACTGCAATCAGGCTGCCCTTCGGATCATACCGATAGTATGTCGTCGCACCGTCTGCCGCGGTATAACTTGTCGGCGTGCCGAACTCTGTCTTATAGCTGTATCGCTCCACGCTCTGATCCGCATGGATGACTTGCAAAAGCCTGCCTCTGTGGTCATGTTTGTATTCTGTTTTTCTCCAGGTATTTGCATCCAGGCGGACGCTTGTACTGCTTAAGTTGTTTTTCTCATCATAAGTATTTATCAGCTCACGACCTGTATTTTCCTTATAATGGATTACCTGTCCTGCTTCATTGTATGTATACTGCCGCATAAGTCCCGCCGGATCAGTCTCGGAAAGCAGCTCTCCATGTTGTCCGTAAGTGCGCTTCGTTGTCCTTCCATACCGGTCGTTTTCCTCCACACGGTTGCCTGCTGCATCGTAGACACGGGTTTCCTTCGTGCCGTCCGGGTGCAGGATTTCTGTGATCTTCTTATTCTGGTCATAGGTATAGATCACGTTTTCACCGGTTGAAGTTGTAAGGAATGTATTCTGGCGGTTGGCATCATCATAAAATGCCACGTATTCCTCGCCACCCTCCAGTTCCTGCCGGATGACACGTCCCCTGCGGTCATAATAATTCGTGGAAAAACATTTGCCATTTAAGTCGGTCAGGCGTGTCAGATAGCCTTCCGGTGTATAGGAATAATACATTGTTCCACCATTTGGCAGACGGACTGACGTAAGGAAATTTCCCTCATAATGATAGCTTACCCGACGGCCTGTATTGTCTTCCAGATGCGCCAGACGGCCATTCTCATAGAAAAATCTGATCCATGTGCCACTGGAAAATGTCATCTGTGTCAGCAGATTTCCCGTATAGACAAGTGTCGTCCGGTTGTCATGGATATCTGCCACCATCATGAGACGACCTGTTTTGTCATACTCATAATGTTTTCCCTCTGTCGTGACCGTCAGCCGGTATCCATCCATGGTGTCCACCAGATGAAACTTTTCGCTGCCTTCCTTCTGATTGACCCATCGTCCGTCAATTCTGCGGAAATGCTCCATATGCAGATCTTCCATCTGCACATCGGCAAACTCCCCTCTCTGCGATACCGTACTTTCTATGCCAAAGCGCCACATATCACCAAGAATACCTCCGGTATTCTTGTATGCAGATTCATAATAACGTTTCAAAGAATATAGTCCAAGTGTATCCTCGACTCCCAGATCCACATATTCTGCCATAAGACTTCCGGTTGCAAGGTTAATCGGGTCGTGAGTAGCATCTGCATCGCACGCTGGATGATTATCTCCGTTGTTTTCTCTTGGGTGATTTTCACTGCCATCTCCGCCTTCGCTGTGCGGATGCTGGCTCGAATTTTCTCCTCCATCTCCACCTTCACTGCGTGGGTGCTGGCTGGAATTCTCTCCTCCATCTCCACCTTCATTATGCGAATGCTGGCTGGAATTCTCTCCACTCTCATTTTCATGTGATCTGTTTCCTTTTGGTCTTACATACTCATGACCATCTTTTACTGCCTTTCCTCCTTCATACATGTCTTTTGCGTTTCCTGCCATACCAATAAACTGCCGCACAATACCTATAGCACGCGCTATGTCATTTGGATTCGACCAGTCAAAGTTCTCATCAGATATGGCCTCCTTTATATCCTTGGAAACCCCTAGTCCTGAATCTATTAAGCGTCCCCCCATATAAATCATTTTCAGGATTTTCCATGTTTTCTGTCCTTTAGTCAATACTTTTTCTGTAGTTGCAGCAGCTTTAAAGGCTTTTACTCCCATCTTTGCAGCAGCAATTCCATCTCCAAGTCCTGGAATTGCTGCAATTGCAGACATAGCTGCACCACAATAATCGCCTCTGGCGAGAGAAACTGCCGCATTTGCCAAATCGAAGAAAACGCCTATTCCCGGAATAAATCCGCAAAGATCCAACCCCATCTGAAGGACATCAAGTCCCGTGGACCACCAGTCCTGATACTCTTCTTCGACAATGTCATGTTCTCCCTTTTCGTATCCCATCCAGCCAAAGTTTTTTGCACTAATAAAAATATTCGTATTAATGATAATGCTACTGTCTTTTACGCTAAAAGTGATTTCATTTAAACCATATATTGTCACAACTCCATTGTCATATGAAACATCATCTTCTGCTATTTCTTTCTGCCCTTCACCCTCTCCATTTTCACCTTTCTCACCATTTGAAAACTGTTCTCCTTTAGCCGTTTGTACAATGTTATTAAACAAAAAAGATTTCTTTGTATCTTCAAAATTTTGTTTTAAATCTTTTTTAAATCGGTCAAACTCTTCTGCTCCTGCAGCATCAGACTGCTCCTGCTTACTCATTCCTCCTTCTGCAAGATACAAACTATTATTATCTTCTGCAGCAGAACGGTATTTCTCCTTGCCACTCTCAACCTTTGTCTTCGCATCCTCAAGTTTTTCCGGAGATGATATTGCTGCCAGAAGCATACTGCCTTCTTCTGTGGTTTCCATGGATACATCACTGCCCGATGTAATAGTAATTCCCTCGTCCTCAAACTTGATACTAATCTCTGTATCATCTTCCTCATCATATTTTTTTCTTGTATCCGTAACAATCAATGATGAAGATGTAAAACGAATCATCTTGTCTTTGTTTGTCAGGACCTTTTCGTCCGGCTTGCTATAATCCGGTCCATCTGTGCTGCTTCTGCTACTTCCCAGACATACTATTTTCCCATTATTTTCATAATAGACAAATACCTTATCTCCAATGTCCGGCATACAATAAAATGAATTACTCAATGCGGATTCATAGGGAATATCCACACAGTTTCCACTCATGTCAGCTGCATCTGCATCAAACTGGACCTGTACAATATTTCCTTTTACGGAAAGTACTGTTCCTGTTACGATATTGCTGACACAATCTGCCGACACCGAAGCAGCATAACTTGCCTTTGCATCCATCGACCGGGCCAGTTGGATATGATTGACAAAATTACCATTTTCATTTACGATACGACTTTGAACAACTGTAAAATTACCAACAGTATCTCCTGCCATCACAGTCAACTCATCTGTTGTATATTCACACGATTCAAACTGGTAACTGACAGCTGTACGATCTTCATTTGCCTGTACGGCCCGCAGTTCATTAACATTGCGACTTCTTGATTTTTGCTTTTCCAGTATTTTATTTTCAAAAGCCTGGCCACCTTTGGTTCCTCCTGTAATCGCCATATGTGTGCCTCTGCAACAGGAATACATATGCATGCCGAAACTGTTGATCATTCTGCATGCGAACTGCCAGTCCGTTTCATTCTGCTGATATACAACTGTTGGTATTGCCGGATTCTGTTCCAGCTGCACGTTGCAGCCATATTCCTGCAATACCTCGTCCAGAATGTCTGACAACTTTTTCCCCGGACTCTGAAATGTACGGGTTTTACGTGACATGTCTGCTACCACTTCCAGATCAGAAAGTTCAAGGATCAGTTTCTGGTATCCATCCTGATTCTCTATCGCCACAGAAACACAGATTCCACTGTATATATTTTTCCCTTCCATATCGGTAATCACTGCCGGCGTAAAATACAATGCCTCGAGTTCCGCCAGTGTTGTATTATCCTTCATTTCCACAATAAGATATGCCATCCCATGTGTATCGGCCTGTATCTCAGAATAGAAATCCAGAATTTTTGCATAGGAAAGTTTTATATCCGCTTTGATTTGTGCAATGGTAGTATATTTACTCATTCTTTTTCTTCGCTCCTAATTTTTCTGTATATGTAAACAGGAATCCACATGGAATTACGACAATAAGAAATGTCAGCATTCCCCTTGTTGTAGCTCTGTCTTGAATTTTTTGTCCATCTTCACTTTCTCTCCACTTTCCTGCAGTATCCACATAGTATTGGAGATTATCTTTCGAAAGCCCTGTTGTATCCTGTAAAAAATCAACTACCTCTGTATTTGTCATTTTTTTCGTGCTTGCCACTGGAAGTTCTACTGTTCCACTTTTAGGAATATCAAAAGAACGATCATCTATAAAAACAATGATTTTCTCTCCACTTTTTAATTTTGCCACATAAAATGTTCCTACGCCCCCATCCGTTCCAATATATTTTGCAAATTTTCTAGTATAATATTTCTTTTCCGAGATTTCCCTATATAATTTTAAAGGCTTTAATTCTTTTGCATCCACTTTTAAAATATAGTTTTTCTCCGCACTGTTGATTTCTTCCACACTTGTCAGTTCCTCATACCCCTCTCCTGCGGGGAATCCCGTCTGATCCTTATACTCATCATAATCTACTGCTTCTGCACTTTTATATATGGCTTTTCCATAATCCGGGAAATCCATAACTGCTCCTGCCACAAAAAATGCTAATATAATCGCACATGCGATTGGTGCCTTTATTCTGCTAAACGTTGCCATACTTGCCATAATTTTTATTCTCCTTTTTTATTTATATCCAACTGTAATTCTTCCACTGATTTCAACGAAGGAAGGGATGATGTATTTTCTTTTATCGCCATACCATTCAAGTCAATTCCTTCCAAATCTCGGTTATACATATACTGTTGGGGATCTTTGAGCATTTTATTCCATTCCTCCAGCATTGCCTGCTGTTTTTGACGCTCTGCTTCCTCAGCAGCTTCTTTTGCTGCTGCCTTTGCCTTCGCAGCATCTTCCCGTTCCTGCTTTATTTGTGTAATATCTGTAAAACTTTCCAGCTGCTCCTGAACCTCGCTCGGCAACTGGTCCGTCTTATCATATACCGTTGGTTCTTCATCACTTTCATCCGATTCCGCATCGGCATCCTCTTCCTTTTCCAGATAAATGGAAATAGTTCCCCCGTAATAACACGGAAGCTTGCTTTCTATTGTCAATGCTGGAACTCCATCTATAAAATAATCCTCATCCACATTGATCCATGGCACCAGTGTCATGGGTTCGCATTTCACACCTGCCACTTTTTTCGCAAACAATGCTCCTAGAGGGCCAAACAATCCACCCATAATTGCAGTTCCAACTAAACCATTTGGATTTGTTAAAGATGTACATCTTCCAAACTGCAGGATGTTCTCATTTGCCACATGATCACTTGCATTCATCAGCGGCTGATCTTCTGTAGAAAATGTAATTCCATGGTCCTCTGGCAGATTCAGATACTGCTGAAAATCTTTGGAACCGCAGCTGCATTCTGCCTTCATTAACCGATACACATACTGTTTTTTATCCTGTGACATTTTTTCACCTCATTTCTACTTTTTTCAACGACACTCCATAGGGATTTCTTCGAAGAATGCTCTCCGCAACCGCCAGCGACACAACAATCTGATTTTGCTGTAATCCCTTTGGCCGGAAGATATTTCTTCCTTTTATTTTTCTTTTATCAATAATAATTTCCTGATAAGCCCCATTGGGCAGCTTTATGGCATCTGCGTGTATGCATTCTTCCATAACACAGTCATAAATCCAATATACTCTTGCCACGCTCGGAATCTGGCTCTGCTCATTTGGAAATATCTGCACCGCTTTAAAGGAAATATTGTCATCATACATTGCCAGCACTTTTTTAATTGCTTCACTTACCATGTACGTCGGTTGCGAAAGGATATCCGGGATTTCCTGTGTTTCATCGTAACGCACATAACCTACGACAGCATCCTCCAATCCGGCAAACTGACGGTGGGTCATCTCATGCGGATACCCTTCCAGATTTGGTCCAATAACTTTAATTGGATTTACCACATGTTCACTTTGTGCCAGTAAATAATATTCCATAATACCCTAGACTCCCTTCCATTCCTCTCCGTCATTTGTACAGAATTCCACAACATTTTCCAGCATCTCAAACGGTTTATAAAATTCTTTGATTTTGTCCGGATTATCATACTCTGCATCCCAGTTCATATGAGTCAATTTACATTTCTTTAAGGTTGAATTCCGAATCGTTGCCCCGGCCAGATCAACCCCATCCATGCTGCAATGATAAAACCTGCAGCCATCAAATACCGCATCCCGTAAAAAGGTTTCTTCAAATTTGCAGAGAACAAATTCGCATCCATAAAAATGTGCATGGGACAGATCAATTTTTTCGAATATCTTCTTGTTATAGACCAGTTCCTGGAAATGGCAGAATGAAAAGTCCTTTCTTCTGCTACTCCAGAATATATCTGCTTCCGGTGTCTTCCGATACAGAAGCTTTGACCAGTCCCGGTAGCTTCCTGCGGTCAACCGAAAGCCATCTGCCCACATAATCTGCTCATAACCTTCCCTCTGTTCAAACTCTGCAAACAAATATTTACACACGACCGCCAGACAGGAAACTGCAAATGATATACTTTCCCGCATCATCTGTTCCATTCCTTCCGGATGAATATATGCCAGCGCATTACATTCCCTGCATTTTTCTGTGATTGCCTGACGATACTCCTCCCAGCCGTCCATGTACCAGCCTGCATTAAATTTTGCTGTAAGAATTTCTTCTCCAAACATGCCGTTTGCATCATAAGCGGTAAACGCAAACTGTGGAGTTCCCAACGCTATCGATGTGAATAAAAGGGAAATCTGAATTTCCCCAATCTCCATTGCATAGTGTTCCTGAAACTTTTGGATTATCTGCAGGAATGTATCCATATAATTGTCAAAAAGCGTTCTTGTCCGGTCCCGGTCTGCGGTAATATTCTGTACAATCCTGTCATGGTATACATTCTGCAGCGCTTCCAGATACTCTTTTTTGAATTCATCAATTGTAATTTTCATCATTCTTCACCTGTCTTTGACCATCCGCCTTTTACTTGATCACGATATTACTTGCGCCCATCTCAATTCCATCTGGCGTCATGTCAATATATGATTCTGCCGTACTGATCAGGATATCCTTTTCCGCTGTAATAGAAATATTATTGTTTGACATCAGTGACAGATTATTTTTTGCACATACACTGATATCCTTATTACTGGAAATGGTAATTCCAGACTCATCTGTCAGATTAATAAATATTTTGCTGTCATCCGCATTTGTGGTAATATAAATGCCTTCTTCCGTTAAGAGGATCTGCTTGCCATTCGGTCCTCTCCACTGCTTGTCCGTTACTTTTGCCCCCGGACTCACACAGACGCTGCTTGCAGCAAACGCACTGCCCTCATCGGTACCCGGGAAAAACACTCTGACAGTATCTCCTACTGCTGGCATGCAGTAAAATCCGCTTCCATCCCCAGAAGAATATGCTGTGGAATATGGAAGCCAAACATCTCCACCGGCGTCATAAGAACTGTCAATATCTGTAATATGTACCTGTACTTTATCTGCCTGTACTGCCATAACTGTGCCGGAATACATTTTTCCCGATACCTGCTGGTTGACGATCGGCTGTTGTACAAATTTCTCCTCGGCTGCGATTTCAATTGTGGTAAGAAGTACGCCCTTTTCCATCGTACAACTCAATGCTTTTACTTTCTGATGGATGCCATGATACGAAATCTCACTTCCCAGATACATATACTGCCTTGTCTGTATGCTCGTTCCCACGCGAACCGTCTCTTTCGTAGATTTCGTCTCCGATTTCGAGAGATCGACGACTTTTCCCCTCCCTGGTAATCCAACGGTAATCTGTGGTTTTACTGCATCTATTTCAGAGAATATTGGAGCATTCAACATGGATGCCAGACGCATGCAGAAAGCCCAATTGGTTTCGTTGCACTGTACGAGCATTTTTCCGGTTGCCTTATCGGTTACTTTCATGTTAACTGCGCCTGCTCCATTCAATGCAGCCTCCATAACCTGTCCGTAAGTTGCAGAAGTCTTCTGATAACTCCGGTTGACCGGCTGAATATCCAGCAAAGCACTTGTCGTAGCAGCTGTAAGTGTCAGAGTTGCATACTCTGCCTCCTGCTCAACACCAACATTGGTAAGCAGTCCATAAAATAATACCGAAAGCTGTCCCTCTGCCGTTGTCGTTATCTTAATTGCCACATTCTCATCCATTCGGTTAAGATATTCTCTCGCAGCATCCACTTCCATCTCTCCTACGATGGCAGCCGTACCATGCTCATTGATCGCATGAGCAATTTCCAATGCCAGTACTTTCGTAAAAGGTACTCCCTCCACCACAATGTTTGTATAGGTAATCGGTTCCATACTATGCCTCCTCCTTCAACTTACAAATGCTGTCTATCATTTCTTTCGCCAATGGGAAAAAGCGTTTTTTGTATTTACTTGGGAATGTAATTCCACCGATCAGCAAACGATCGTCTTCCATGCTTATGTAATACTGAAAGTTGTACACAATCATATCGATTGCCCTGGATACAAACTGCAATACTCCAATATGAAAATCCTCTTTTTCCAACACCTTTTTTTCAATGATCGTTACCCGCGGTCCCACCGCTTTCATAAGATCCGCCGTAATATCCATAAATTTCTTCATGCCATCATCCGGCACAATATGCTCTGTCTGATGAAAACTCATCTGAAAGTTGATATTCTCACCTCCGAAAACATGTGTCGGTGCATTTGCTCCCGGATACACCAGATGTTTCACATCATCCGTAAACAGAAAGAACGTCTCCGGCATATAAATGCTGATTTTCAGATCCGGAATCTCTCTGCGCTGAAAATGTACTTCTTCTCCGATAATGTGCACAATTTCATCGTATATGGATTCTTCCGCTTCTTTTTCCAGACGATCCTGTGATTCTCTTAGCTTTTTCTGTTGCTCTAATTCTTTTTTCTTCTTTATAATTTCTTCATCCTGAAACCCCATGTTTTCCTCCTTTATTTTGTACTAATCTACAATAATTCTTCTGTTTTCGCGTGGTGCATTCCGCATGCCTCCACCGCCTCTTTGTCTTCGGATTACTTCACACAATCCCATATACATCTCATGACTGCTCATCTCCCGATATGGATTTTCCAACCGGTTCGCCAGATAATAAAGTACCGCCTTCCGATTCATGGAGCGACCCTCCAGCATAAGAATTTTTCCCACAAAATCCACATCCAGCGCATTGCCTGCATGAATATTTAACATGCTGTCTGCAAAATTCTGCAGAATGCGTACCGACACGGTCTCTCCCGAAAGAGATGCCCAGTGTGCAAATGTTTCATCTACGGTGTCGTATTCCGTTCCCATGTCGAAAAAATCCTTGTAATGGTTGCGCAGCGACGCCCCATGCTGTAACCGGAATCTGCACAGTTCAAGTTGATTGGCAGACAATTCAGTCTCCGGAATACATTCCAGCTGCACATCGATAACTTCGAAATTGACATCCCGGTAAGAACTTCCAATATTCAATATCAGAATTTGCCGCGCATTCGATGGCTCCACCTGTACCTGCAAGTCATCCGTCACCGCAAGCAGCTTTCCCTGGAAACAAATCAGCCCCTGTCCCAACTGTACGATTCCATTGGACATCGTAATTCTGCAGCCACAGAGAATACCATCGGAATACTCCGCATATGGAATGGTAACTGCCTGCATAAAATAATCTTTCAGTTGCTCCAACATGTCATAAGTAAGGATGCTTCCTCTTTCAAACACCGGTATTTTCATTCCTGTCATATCCGTCTTTTCCTCCTGTCTCTCCTACAATAATTTAATTTCGTCCAGCTGCATGGTCTGCTCCTGCCCGATGACTGCAAAATGCTTTTCCCAGAAAATATCCAGCTCATAACCGAGCGGCAGAAACAATTCCTGTACAAGCGCAATGACTTCTGCATCTTCCGTATTTTCGTTATTACTTACATACAAAAGAATTTGTTTCTCCCTGCATTTGTTTTTATATACAATTCCTTTTTCCAGTGTCCGTACCATCACATCCGCGAATTTGCGGATTCCAGCACCAGTCTGTTCCTGACTCCAAAGGGCGTGTGCGATATAGTATTTTCTATCGCTGTCGAGCGAGCAAAAAATTTCTGCATTTTTTTCCCCATAAGTTCCATCTGCCAGTGCATTCCACTTCTGACGGATCTGAAGCTCCTGATATGACATTCCCGTTCGAAATTCAATCGGAACAAGCGCATGCATATACACATCGAACAACCAGTCCTGTATCGCCGGCTCCACGCGCTCTTCACCAAACAATGCCTGCATGATTGCATCAAACCGATAAAAGCCGTTAACACTTACCTGCTTTGGCATGGTCTTTTCCTCCAGCCAGCGCTCCGTAAACTCACTGTATGGTCCAAAGGAATCCGCCTGCCGGATCCGTACATTTTCGATATCTTCACTTACCACTTTCCAAAAACCGTTCATTTATTCAAACTCCCCTATGCAGTTAAATTCCGGCAGTTTCCACTGTATCCGGCTGATGATGTAACTCATGATATCCCAGTCGAGATAGCCAGGCTCCGCAACTCTCTGAAATACCAGCCTGAGTACCTGGCGTGTGAAGCCGTTTCTTAATTCGTCTTCCATAAAAGCGTCCATGGAATATGTTGTTTTGTAGATATCCTGTCTCTTGATTTTCATGACTTTTATATCCTTCAGCTTCAACAGGTTGTCATATCCCAGCGCATGAATAAAACGTTTGACCTCCGCCATCGTATGAATTTCCGCATCCCGGATCTCACTGCTGTCCCGATTTCCAAAGACCGGCATATCCATTTCGCGCTCATATGGCTCATAGGATAATTCAAGCACATCCCATGAAATCGGTTCCGCACTGTCACAGATAATGCGCATATCTGCATCTGTCCGATATACATTCCATACCTTGGTTTCTCTTGAATCAATGAGATAATCCTTCCCTTTTTGAAAGCGTGATGCATAGATGAGATGATCATAGTTGACCCGGTCTACCGAAAGTTCCGGATAAATTCCGGTGCGCTCATTTCCGGTATAAATGTTCCACATCGGAATATAATCATACAAAATCACATCGGAAAGTTCCTCAAAATCTACGTCAATCCGCAGAATTTCATCATCGTCCGGGCACTCGGTCTCTACCACATATACATCATAAATTTTCTCGATATATGGTGCACATATACTTTTCCAGCGCACATGGTTTTCCTCAAAAATACGGTACAGGTCCTGGATTTTTTCGAGATACCTCTCATTCTTCTTTATCATAACTTTCATTGGATACTCACTGTAGTCGGTATATATGGTCCCACGAAAATATCTCTGTTCCTGCTCTATCTGTCGAAGTCTGTCATATCCAAGCCTGATAAAGATACTCATAATCTTGTAGGACTGCCCCTGTTCCAGCACTTCAATCATCTGCTGCGCTGACAGTACTTCTTTATGTGCATCTTCCGGGATCATTGGTACAAAACTGTGGTCTGTCACATCGATTTTTCCCCGCTTCATCAGACCGGTGATCACATCACAGCTCCCCATGGAAGCTTCCGCCGATATCCGGTAACGCTCCACAAATCCCCGATAGGCTTCTTCTGTATGCCGATAAAACGGAATCATTGTATGCTGCATCAGCTCCCGCATTTCCACACGTGTTTTTTCATCGTCAATTTCTAACAGACGCTCACTGATATACTTTTCAAAATTAAAATCTTTTTCAAAAAAATCTGCTGCCATTTTTTCTCCCTCTATTCATCCAGTACGATCACTTTATTTTTTCTGGTAAGTCTGCTGCCACCAAAGTCTACTGTAAACACACAACTATCCTCCTCTTCATTCATCTGATAGGTCAGTGTCTCCTCCTGCCGCAGCACCGGATTGATACAATTCTGTTCCTCACTCATCCAGTCTGCCAGTACACTTCCCGGCCGTTTCTGGAAAAACTGCAAAATCAGATTTTTCTTAAAATCCTGTGTTTCTTTCTGCAATGTCCGCTCAATATAAGTAATCGTCTGTACCATAGATACCAGAAGTCTTTTCTCTCCGGAATAAGCAAATGTGCGATCCGTCAATATCTGCATCTGCCCGTTTTTCTGTGCAAATACAACCCCTCTGGCACGTTTTTGTATTTCCTGTGTGAGCGCTTTGGACCATTCTCTGGTATCACTGAGCATATCTGATACTGTATGTTCTGCATTCGCTTCCTCTGAAAAGCGATATCCTACACCGGGATTATCTGTATTAATTCCTCTTCGAAAATGCGCGCTCAGATAATCGCTGTCCTGACATGCTGCAAACATTCCCGCAGCAACATAGGAAGCTTCCACTTCCAACCCGCGCAGCCAGAGGTCCCAGTTTCCTCCCATACTGATTTCCCCGCTCATTTCATCTATGGCAACTTTTTTGCCGATACGCAGATATGCTTCAGCATCCGACAAGATTACAAAGTTTGGATAGCACGGAATAAAATAATCCTTGTCTTCCATTTTTTCATAACCCGAAAGTGTTTGTTCCAACACATCCAGCCCCTCTGATGCAACCTGTGTAAAGGTGGCTGACTGCCCGCTTCCCATACTAAGAAAAATCTGGATTTTATAGGTAACAAGAAGCTCTGTCAGTGATTGGATTTCTTCTTTCTCACAACGTATCTCCTCGAAACTTTCTTTTGCGGAAGCAGCAAAACGCTCCCGGATCTGGCGTCCGTTTTTCTGCGACTCCATTCTTGCATGCGGCAGAATCGCATACCAAAGCGTATTTTCATAAAATACTTTTGTATTGACGGAACGCAGATAAATATCAAGTTTTTCCTTGTTTCTCACATCCAGAATTTCCTCGACTGCCATATTCGCAATAATCAGCTTTGCGGGCTCTTTCGCCTCTCTCTGTTGCGCAAAAAATTCACGCACACCAAACATCGTCTCAAGCAGTGGCGCTGCACAGCTCCAAAAACGACGGATTACTGTCTCGTACAATGCCGCATATTTCCGATACTGCACACCGATTTCCTGTATCTGTTCCTTTCCAAATGTACATGGCAGTAAAAGAACATCTCTTTCTATACTTTCTTCCGTAAGTATTCCCCGAACCAATGCTTCATATTTTTCAAGTGTCTGTAACGGATACTGCAGAAATCCATTATGATAATCCGCAGCTGTCTCAACGACCTGCACCTGCAGCTTGCCATTGTCCCTTATAATGCCCCTGTTTATACGGTTTTCTTCCCTCTTCTCACAGAATTTTTCTGTGTCGTGAAGAAATACTAGCAACAGATAAAATACATCATATTTTTCCGAAATCAATTCTTTCAGCTTTCTTTCCGCTGTTTCTGCTGCATCATTTCCATCTTCATTCAAAAGTGCCAGAATCTCGTTTCTCGCCACATCAAATATATAAGGATCTTTTTTTGTCAATAACTGATCCCCCATTTGAGCAAATTCCTGAAAAGAATATATTTTATTTCTTTTTGCCGAGAGCATCTCCCAGATTCGTTCTGCCACTCCATAACTCTCTCCCAGCGAAATGCGGATCTGTCTGGAGTCTGTACATTCTCTGGTAAATCGGACAATGCCTTTCTCCGGATCCAGAAACATATATACTGCCGGTGAAAATTTTTCCACAAAATCAGCAAAACCGGACACCTCAAGTGCCCGGTGTATTGCCTGTACCTCTTCATCCGAAAGACTCTCTTTTGCATTCTGCATATGTATCAGAGACAGTATCGTATCCTTTTCTTCGTTAACTTTTTCAAATAAAATGGTTCGGTTTGTCTGTGTTTTCATCTCGTAATTTCTCCCTGAACATCATCCTTAAAACATATGGATTATTTTAATCCATCAAAAAAGTCGAGTTCCCAGTTATCGTTTTCAAATGCATAGAATTCTTCTCTGCCGATATACAGTTGGGATTCGGTTCTGCTGATTGGTACAATAAAAAATCCCCACTGATTTTTCGCCGCAAATACAAAAAATTTGACCTCGCCGTCGGTAATCGCATCCATCTCATACTGTGGAAAGCATTCTGTATATTCGGGAAATTGTGCAAGCACTTCTTTATAAGTTATCTGTTTGCTGCTTTCCCTGTCATTTGCATAAATATACCGGTATTTGAGATCTCCGGATTCGTCCTTTAAAAACAGCTCCAGCTGACTGATTCCACTGTTACGTGACAATGTACCGTATGTCTGAGTTCTGTCGAGCGAATAAATCAGCATCTTTTCCTGATTATCATGCGTAAATCCGCTGACCGAATATGGAATGGACGGCATACGGTAGTGTAGTTTTACCTCGGTAAAGCCCATCTTTCTGGCATTAACATACTGAATGGCTCCACGCACACAGGTAAGTTTCAGCTCCGTAATATCTTTCTTTTCCTTACTCTGCTGTTTAAATTCAATGCTTTTTCCAGGTACAAATTCTTTTAATGCCTCGCGGAAGATATCAATCCTGCAGGATTGTCCGGTCAACTTGATGATCGAATAGTCCTGCAACGTACGATTCTGATAAAATTCAAGAAGAAATTTATTTACAACTTCATAAATATCCGCCTTCAAAAGCAACTCTATTTCCTTAATGTTGAATATAATCTCCGGAAAGGAATGCTTATAGATCAGCTGTCCCGCTTCGCGGACAATCAGATTCCAACGTTCGATCTGTGTGATCTTTAAGTCATCACTTTCTCTGTCATAATTATTTTGAAAACTGTTTCGTACAATACCTTCCCGCAAATAAAACTGCTTCTTCATTTTATCTGCAATATCAAACAGGAAATAAAAATTATTCTTTACCATATAATATTCATCTCTTGTATGGTTCTCATAATTTTTAAATTTTGTCGGAATCACAGCCTCAGCATCTTCGTACATCTGCTCTAATTTTTCATATACCGCATCCTTGCCAAACTCATCTACAAACCGGAAAATATCTTCGGATGCCACCGGAATGACCTCATCGATGCGAACCGTTGCCTTACTGCTGTAAAATGCGGCAAACATGATTTTGATATACTGCATAATGCGGTATGTAATATTGTTACCTCCGAAATTTGTATCCCCGTTCTCGTAGGTAGTCTCAATGTCCACCTTATAAGAAACACTGTCGTTTTCAATACGGAAATTGCAGGATGATAAGTCTGTCGTACCACCACCGCAGTCCATGATCAGAGCCTCAATCGTTTCTCCATCATAGAAACGCTTTTTCTCAATCAGATTCTGAATGGTGTTATAAATTACTGCGGTTCCTTCATCGAGCATATGTGCCGTGTCAATATCATACTCCGGCAGCAATTCCTGAAACATAATATTGTACTGCTGCTTTAATTTGACCGGACTTGTCAGATGAAGCTTCCGAAAACGACATTTAAAGCGCTGTTCTGCACTGTGAATGACATACAGCAAATACCTCCGAATGATATCTCCGCGGTTAACAACCGCCATGTTTCCATTCTTATCATTGATTTCCTGCTGCTTATCATAACTATTGACCCATCGCTTAATCTCATAAAAAACGCTGAAAGATTCATCATAATATTTGATCTGCGTATCTTTCTTTGCATCATATCCAAAGTGATAAATGATATTCTGTGCGTCGTGACAGTCTGCTACTGTAACCATGGTTGGAAGCATCGGACTCCACTTTTTCCGTTTCTTCGTGTTATCCATAAACTGCACTTCATTAATCGCATCAATCTTTATTCCCCCGTTGAGCACATCATTGCTGTCATGCTGACGGATATATCCATGATCCAGATAAGTGCCTGCTGCTGTATTGGAAGTTCCAAAATCTATCGACAGGATCGCAGGTGTCTCCTCAAGATCCCTCACTTCCAGATCCACCAATGGAATTTTATAATAGTTGATTGCAATATATTTCTTCTGTTCCTTGCCGTAATACGCATTGTACAGATAATCCGATTCTTTTTTTTCAAAGAAATACAGATAATAGAATTTTTTTTCACTTAAACGAATTGGCTGACGTCCATCTCTTGCGAGGAAAAAATGCTCCTCATCGGCTCCATCACTGACCAGATTTAAGATGGAACAGATCTTTCCGCTGTCATCCACCAAAAGGACATTGGATTCTACAATATGATTAATAACAACCTTGCTGATATCATTTTTCTTGCTTCTGTCGATACCGACCTGATAGCGGTCGAACAATGTAAGATCCAGATCGTTATACAGCATCAGCCTGGCAGGATTATGAATCGTCCCCTCATCCCGCAAAACCGTTCCAAGTTTGCTTTTTAAAGTCTCCTCCAGCCGTTCCATTCCACCTTGTGCAACATCCCGGATAAAAAGTGCCTCTTTTTCTCCACGATAACGCAGAATTGTTTCGATCAGTTCATACCGGTTCAAAGGATCCATGATACCTTTGATAATTTTTTCCTTTGTGCAGATTTCCCGCAGCTGTATGGTCGTCATCTCTTCCAATTCACGCTTCTGGTAAGTATTTTTATGGGAACTTGCGGTCTTTTTGTTGTTATCAATATACAAAGAATATGATCTCATTCGTTTAACCTACTCCTAATGTCTTTTCTAACTGTTTCAAATTGTCAAGTATCTCATCGATCTGTGCGACATGTGCAGTATCATTTAACTGCTCATATATGCTTTTTGCCTGTTTCAAATATTTGCGTGCCTTGGAAAAAGAACCTTTGGACAGATACTCCATTGCACGGTACATTTTTTCAACAGCCATTCCCTCTGTCTTGCTTTCTGTCATTCCATCAATTTTATCTTCAATGTCTGCTACTTTATCTGCGTTACCAAGCTCCTGATAAATCTGCTTTGCCTCATTGTATTTACTTTTTGCGGTGTCATGATCTCCATTTCTGTCGGCTTCTCTTGCCGCTGTTTCTGCTGCGATCGCAAGCTCCAATTTGTCTCCATCCGAGCTTTCTTTCTTAGAAGAATCCGCATCATTGATCTTGATGTTGACAGAATCCAACTTGTCAGAAGCTTTACTGTCACCGGCATCTGCTGCCAGTTTATAGAAGTCCTTTGCTGTCTCGTATTTGCTTTTGGCATTTGTGTAGTCACCCTCCGCAGCCAGTTTGTCCCCTTCCTGTTCTGCATTCATTCCACTGTTCATATTTTCATTTACCTGCGCGCTCTTATCATTCGTCTGCGCAGATTCAAGGGCATCCTCTGCCTTTTTTTTGTAGCTGGTATCATCAAAATCATCTACAGCATCACTCGCATTACTATATGCGGTAACGGCTTCTCCATAACTGTTTTCTGCAATGAAAGCATCTCCCTGCTGCATAAATGTCGCATAGCGTTCAAATGCTGTGAGCGTATTATACAGGTCAGTGGTATCTTCCCCGAGTTCTTTTAATTGATCCAATGTCTGTGTTGCCCTCTCAACATCTTTGATAGCTCCCTTATATCCCTGGCTTGTAACATTGACAGAGGCATCATACAAATCCTCCGCAAGTGAACAATACAGTTTGACACTCTGTACCCTGTCATAATTTGCAGTTCCTTTTTTCACACGCACGGAAATGGATTCGTATTCCTCGAGTTTATCCTTTGCTGCTTCGTATTTTTCCTCCTGCAGCTTCTCCACGCCGGCTTCTTTGATTGCATCAATCTTTTCGAGGTTTTTCCGGTTCATAATATATCGGGTGACCAGAATCGTCGTCAATGCAACCGTAAGAGCGATTGCAAGTGATACCAGAAGGGTGATCAGTTTTTTATATTTTCCCTGTTTTGGGTTCTGATAGATCTTATTCACAAATATGGATACAATGGTATAATTTTCGATAATATCCAGACGCTGACTTAAGATTACATCTTCAAGTCCCGTACAGACTTCTTCCGCTTTTGACACCCCATCCGTGGCATCAAGCAATTCCGCATCTCCAATGTTTTCCCATGCACCACGTGTCTCCAAAAGAATAATATCGCCATCTTCTAATGTATGTTTGGCTGATATGACCGGAGAAAATTTCCCCGGTTGTCCAAGATATGCATACAGATTGTTGCGTTCCTCGTGAGAAGATACCATATCCAGTGGAATTTCTTCACTGTCTGCAAGCCGCTGTGTGAGGGAAGTATCTTTTGTTGTCTCTATGATTGCCCCATTGTGCAGCAACGCCAGACGACAATTTCCAGCATGCGCCCACCGCGCTTTCTTATAATCCGTAACCAGCACAAGTATGCTTGCCTCCAGACGGATTTCTGCTGATTCCTCCAAAAGTGTCCGATGTGCCTCAGCCATATAACTTTTCAGTTTTGCCTTTGACATTCCAGGCATATCCGAAAATTTTGCAATGACTGCTGTAACCGCCTGCTGCGCGCTTTTTTTCATATCGTCAGTGTCGATCCCATCTGCAATTACATAACATGCATAATCTTTCAATTCCACAAATGCAAAATAATCTGCATTATTCAGATAGCTGCCTGCTTCCGATATAAATTTCGTCTCGAAGCTTGCATTTTCTTTTCTCATAATAATCTCCTACTTTATTTTCAATACAACGATCGTCGCATTATCCTTTTTTATCTTCTTGCTTGTCACAACGGATTGAATGATTGCATCTGCCATTTTTTGGGCACTCATCCTCTTTTTCAAAATGTTTTCCAACCCGATTTGTCCAAGAATCTCTACTCCATCCGAATATAACAGAACACGATCCTTTTTCTTGAGAAGAATTGGACGGTCTCCTTCATCTGCTTTCCGGAATCCATCGTATCCCAGATAATTGACCAGACGTTTGTCTGATTTTCCGTCTAATACTTCTTCACGTCTCGCATAGCCCGCATAATACTGATTTTCCAGCCAGTTTTTTACATTTTCCTTGCGATTGACCATGATCAGACGATCTTTGCGGAATACTGCAATATTACTGTCTCCTACTGAAGTCCAAAACATCTTGTCATCCTTGAGTACTACGGAAACCACGGTTGTTCCGCCCTTGGTTTCTCCGAATTCATCGCGAATACGCTCATTAGAAAGAATTGCTGTCTTCTGGAAAAAATAGCTCAGATTATCTGTGACATCCCTTTTATCAAATTCGTCCAGAAAAGTCTCTACCGTAATCTGACTTGCCAGTTTTCCATTTACATAACCACCAATTCCATCTGCTACGATTGCCTGTACGCCATATGGTTTAATGCAAGTTCCAAATGAATCATCCTGTTTTTCCCGTGTTCCGATTGTCTGTGCATTTCCGATGTCTGCATACAGATTATTTCCGATTGCAAAACTTTTGATTTCCTTTATCATCCGAAGAATTTTATTCATCCTCTTCTCCTGTCTCACCACTTCCATCATTCCATTCAAAGTGTTCGCCACATAATGGAATAAAAATAAATTTACTGTGTCCCATTTCAATTACTGAAAACGCCTGCAGTTCCACCGGCGTATATACAGCCTCTCCGTTGTGGTATGCAAGTCCTGATGAATCTCCCGGCAACAGATAGGTAGAACGATTTTTTGCATCATAAATAATTGCTGCATGATTGACTCTTGAAATTGCATTATCTCCAAGGATCTGAATATGCATATTGTCTGCTCTTCCAATAAAGTTCTTGCCGGAATGGATCTTGTAATCCTTTCCGTACTGTGCTCCTTCAATACATACCAGCCATCCGGTTACCGGATCGGCATTCTCTTCTGTTCCCATGATTGGCATAGTTTTGTCCGGATCATCAATCATTGTCCTGCGTCCGGTATTGGAATACAAATTTACTCTCTCAATTTCTGTGTTACAATATGGACAAGTATCTCCATATTTTCTTGCACTGTACATATGTCCGTTTTTACATCTGTTTAATGCCATGATTTTCCTCCATTAATATGTTCTCTGATTATCTAAGCTGCAACATTGTGCTTGCTATGTAAATAATGTCACCTGCTGCCAGCTGTACACTTCCCACAAGTTTTACATCCATGATTGCATTCTGGGAAAGCTTTCGTACTCTTGTTCCATTTTTTGAATCTATATCATCAATGCACCAGCCGTCATTCGTATAGTTTAATACTGCATGCTGCTTGGATATCATCTGGCTCATTGCCGACATAGATAAATCTATATCCACCGGTTCTTTCTGTGTGCTTTTTCCAATAACCAATGAAGTCTTTCCACGGATGTCCCACGTAAAGAGCACATCACCCTCCTCATTGATCAACACCAATTCACGAACCGGTTTCTTTCCTGTCTCAATAGCGGTCTTTGGCTCAGCGCGTGTAATTCTTGCGCCCTCTCCGGTGGTCGTCGCCGTTGTTTGTTTTTTCTGTTCCACGTTATTACTTTTTTTCTCTTTTTTGTCTGTTTTAAAAAGCACAGACAAGAGAATCAGAATACCCAGTGATACTGCAATTGCAATTGCCTGTATCCTCCAGTCATCGGTCGATTTCATTTCAATTCCAAGTGCAACTCCTATGATTGCACATGTCAGACATTTTATTAAATCATTCATTTTTACTCTCTCATTTTTATCGGATTTTAGACTTTAGAAGGGCGTCAGCCCCTATGGTTTTCCCTTGGTAAAGGGCTGACGCTATATGTCAATTTTCAAAGAAAATTCACTCTCTCTTAGGATGCATAGCCTCCATTTACAGCAGTAGAATTAATTGCATTCTTCTTCTGTCTGATAATCAGTTTGAAAGTTCCAACACCCTCAGTATCACCATATGTTTCGCTGTAATCTACTACGAATGCATTCGGTAATGAATACTCTCTTACGACCTGACCTGCTGCTGTTACGCTGACGGTAACTTTCTTATAGCAGTCTGCTGTCTCTGCGGAGATCATAGACCATAAAGCAAGGTCTACAGTTCCCTCTGTTCCATCATCTACCATAGTAAGTACTTTACCTGTGATTGTCATTGTGACACTTACATCTGTTGTTCTTGCATCTGAATCCTTTGGTGTATCAATCGCAAAATCTACTGTCTGGATTGTGTCTACTCCTAATTTAATGGAATCATCCACATTTAACATAAAACCCATTACGCTTTTTTCCTCCTTTCAATTAATAAGCAAATCCGCCCTGATATGCTACAGAGCTGTTTTTGTCTTTCTTCTGACGCAGCTGGATCGTAAAGGTACCAACACCGCTTTCATCCGAAAAGACTTCCTTGTATGAAACAACATAAGCAGTATCCATAGTGATCTGTCTTACAACTTTACCTGCTGAAATTACTTCAACGGATACGTTTGCATAACACTTTGCGTTCTCTGCCGGTGTAAGGGCAAATGCAGGAAGTTTGATAGAATCATCTGCAATTCCCCCAATATTTGCACGAATCTTTCCCTTGATGGTAATTCCCATTCCAAGATCTGTTGATCGTGCATTGCTGTCGTCAGGCGTATCTGTATCAAATATTACAGATGTAACTGTTTCCAGGCCTAACTCGATTTTTTCGTTTGCTTCAATACTTACTTTGAAACCCATTTTTAGCCTCCTATGTTTTTTATTTTATTAAAAGGAAGTTTCCTTCCTAATAACCGTTTTAGTCACTGCTGGCTGCCCGTTGTACCTTTTGTAATAGATACCTTGAGGTTCTTAACATTTCCGTTAAAGCCAAGCTTAATGTTACAGTCATTTGTGGTCTCATCAATGACAAAGTCGAGTTCGTCTCCCTGCTGGGTAATACCATTGATATACTTTTTGTCTGCTTCCCACAAAGATTTCTGACTCTTTGGATTATTACTAAAGAAGTTTGTAACATTCTCCTGTTTGAAATCGTTACTCAGATAACGGAGCATACGCTCTACATAAGTACTTACCATTGTTTTATATAATGAATCGTATGCATCATCCATCATTGCCATGGTTCTTGCCTTATAGACGGTGATGTTACGTACTTCTTTTCCCTGAATCTGGCTGCTTTCCGATGCGAAAACAAAACCAAACCCCTTATTGTTAATCACATTTTTAATGGTGTTGGTAAATCCTGTAATTTCTTTACCCATTGTTGTGACTGTCTTTAAAGAATGATCTCCGGCTTCGATGTCATAACGTACACCCGGATATTTGGAAGTCACATTGCTGTAAAACTCCTTTAAATATTCCGGGCACTGGTATGCTGCTACCATACCTGCGGCAACATAAGCAGCTCCTACATACACACCCTCAATCCAAAGTTTCATAATGTCTTCACGCTCTTTGGAAAGCTCAACGCCGCCCTCTTCCGAAATGAGCATCTTGTTATCAAGCACAACTTCCGACTTCTCTTTTGGAACAATCGTAAAGTTTGGCAGACAGCAGGATACATACTCACTGAAATCGCGCTTTGCAAGAATGGAAGATTTTTCAATAAAGCTGTCCACTCCGGAGGTTGCCACATAATTAAATGTCGTGTTTTCTCCTGTCTGATAATTGAAAAATACCTGGATCTTATATTCACGAATCGCATCCATAAGTGTCGTAAGTGATTCCATACTGTTACCATCTGTCTTGACTCTTGACTGGTTGCCTTTAAAGCGCATACGGGATACAGTCTTCTTCTTTGCAGATTCCAGTTCGATATCCGGAACGATACCAAGCCATACGGTATTGGTATAGTCATTCTTTGTATTAACCGTGTTCAGGTATGTCTTTAAACGATCGATATTCATGCTGCTCACAAGCATGTCCAGTTTCGTGTTTGTGACAAGCAGAGATGGAACCATTCCCTTTTCCTTTGTGTTATACTGCTCGAAAAATACCTTAACACCAAGCAGCTTTTCTACAAGCGGCTTTACGGTCTTGATAAAATCATCCTTAGCATTCTTATAAAATGCAAGATATGTATTATAGTTCTCTACTTCCTGTTCTACATTCACGTCACTGTTTACGACTGCTGTCATCGGACAGAAGGTTCTTACTACAAGGCTTCGAATATACTCAGAAGGTTCCTCATTGATGCTGTCGTAATCCTCTTTGAAGGTTTCTGCCAGTTCGGTATTTGTATCCGTTGTTGACAGAGCAAGTAACTCCTGTTTCTCTTTCTGTGGAATCTCAAGCACCTTGAGTTCTCCATTTTCCCCCATCTGCAACATTCCGAGTGCAAGCTGCTTTTCGTTTTTCTGTGATGGAGACTGTGTCAGAAGCAGACGTGTCTTGATGTCCTCAATTGCCAATGGCAACATTGCCATGACATTGTTGTAATTCTGACTCGCTTCCTCAAACTTGTAATTCAGCTTATCTCCTAAATCCAGTTTCTTTGGATCTTCATCATCAAGTTTTTCATATTCTCCATAAAGATAATGAATTTCTTTTCGCACCTGTTTGATATCACGCATGATCTTCTTTGGAGAAATCATGTCCAGAATCTTTTCAAATTTGAAATCCACATTAATGATTCCCTGTGCGCGCTTAGTATCCATCAATGTAAACAGCATGTTTAAAAAGTCATTCTGCTGATTTAACGGAATCTCTGAGATGTATTCCTCTGGAATTCCTTCCGGCTTCTCAAGTGTATATGCCACACTCTGATTTGCCGCATTGAAATAGGAATAAACAACCGGCTCAAATTTGTTCAAAAATTCATCAAAACTTCTGACAAGCAGAGCTTCATGAATCTCTTTGATTTTTGCATCATCGAGACTCTCTACATCCTTTGCATCTCCGACAAGTGTCAGCAGATTAAGCTTTTCCGGATTGATCTCCTCGAATAACATCGTTCTGTTTGTCTGTGTAATCACTTCCATTACGTTACCTCTTTTCTTTCCTTGTTTTTATCTTGTAAAATATAATAAGAATACGCTTTTCAGCCTTTTCTTTTTATCCTTATCAAGCATCCTCATAAATAATCTTTCTTTGTATCCGGATATCTCCACAAATTCTGAAAGTCTGGGAATTTCCCGGATATCCTCAATATCCTCTGCCTGCGGGAGCTGATATCCCGTCAACATGTTATAAATCACGGCACCCACACTATAAATATCTGTTGCCCGGCTGATCTTCCCTCTCTGGTACAATTCCGGCGCGGAATATCCACGACTGACATAGACTGCTCCATGTGGTCTGCTCCCCATTCTTGCGGCCGATCCAAAATCAATTAATGTAATATGACCATCCGGACGAACAATGATATTGGCCGGTTTAATGTCGCAATGCAACAGTTTTCTTTTGTGAATCTGCCTTATAATCTGTAACAGATCCCGAATGATCCTGTATTTCTGTGAAACCGTCAGCTCTCCCACGCATGCATCAAGTGACCGTCCTTTTGCTTTTTCAATCACAAGATACCATGTGTCATTTTCTGTAAAATCATCTACATAAACGGTTGTGCATCCGCTGTATGGTTTTTTGATGTCCTGAACCATACGGGTATACTCACATTCTTTCTGAAAGGCTTTCCCAAATTCTTCAAATTTGTTTTTGCAACTGCTGCCTCTGCACAAAACCGATCGATGATCCAGATCCCGGTTTGCAATCCGATAAGGCATAAATTCTTTGATGATAACATCCTTTTTCCGGACCTTGTCATATCCGATATAGGTAATGCCCTGCTCTCCGATATAATGTACTTCCCGGATTTGAAATCGCCCATGCAATATGGTCTGCGCCTCAAGCGCAATGTCTTCTACTTCTATATCCATCTATGTATAACACTCCTATTTTGGACGGAAGCCAAAGAAACTTGCAAACTGGCTGCTCACATCCGCCATGTTCACACCGGCACTCTTTTTCTGTGTTGCTTTTTCATTTTGCAATTCTTCAAACATCATATCGCCAAAATCCATTTTAAAACCGCCTGGTGTAAATCCTGCGAATCCATTTCCACCGGACTGTTTTTTCTTTGCCCCTGCATTCTGCTGTGGCTGCGGGCCAGGTCCTTTTTTGCGGTCTATATCATACCGCTGTCTCTTTCCGGCATCACCAAGCACCGAATATGCCTCATTAATTTTCTGAAATTTCTCAGCCACTTCCTGATTCCCGGGATTCGTATCCGGATGATACTTTTTCGCCAGCTTTCGGAACGCTTTCTTAATTTCCGATTCGTCTGCCTGTTCTCCTACCCCCAGAATCTGATAATAATTCTTTTCCATCTATTTCTACCTCATGATCAGACTCTGTCCGCAACAGCTACAGAATTTATTTGGAAGCTGCACCGGGCGATAGCATTTTCTGCAGATCATAATCCCTTTTGTGTATGCCCCCGTCTGTGGAACCGGATTTTGGACAACCTGTGCATAATTATTTTGCATAGGTGCCGGCGTCGGCATCTTTTCCTTTTTTATTTTGCAGTTCATCACAATCAACATAATAATAACGACCAGCTGCTCAATAACAATTATCCCAAGCAGGATAACAGGTAAACTTAACATAACCATAATTTCTTCCTTTCTCTTTATTCTTCTATGCGAAAGCTAAACTCAACATTGGAAAACTTGATTCTGGAACCATCAAAAATCTCTACGGATGCCTTCGGCGGAATCTCTTTATTGTTCACATATGTTTTGTTTGTTGAACCGTTGTCACATAAAAAGTAGTGATTATTTTTGCTCATGATCGATGCATGCTTTCTACTTACTGTCTCATCCAGAATGCGAAGATCGCAGTCTGCACCTTTTCCAATCCAGAACAGTTCCTTATCAATATCTGTTATACTTCCGCTCTTTGTATTGACCAGTTGCAGACATTTTTGTTCTCTTGCAGCAGCCGGCTCATAAAGCCTCGAAGAAGCACTGCTGTGCAATGCCTTTTGCAGATATGCCGGATCCAGTACACCCGTCTCATCTCCCGACGGCATGGATGGCATCTGCTGCATGTTTCTATCCTGCATTGATGCCGCATACCGGTCGGTATATGCTCCGGCTACGGTATTGTTGGCTGCACCGGATGCTTCATCACAATAATTCTGTATATCCATAACATTGGTACAGCGGCTTGTATCATCAAGGAACTGCAAAAACTCTGTGATTCTTGTGCAGTTTTCTCCAAGCGCAAAAATTGTCTCAAACACAGTCTCCTTACAAAAATTCCGGATTTCGGCAAAATTCATAATTGCACTTCCGTTTTTTCTTAAAAGAATCAGATTTCCATTTTTAATTCGGATGGTCGCTGTATCCAGCTGCAGAACCTGTTGATTACTCTGCCCCTGATAAATATTTTCTGTGACAAGACTCATCAGTTCAAAAAAGTCATCCACCAACAGTTCTTTTCTGATATACATTTTTAAGCTTTCATCCACATTTGCTATATTCAGCATTTTTTCCTCCTTCTTTATGCGTAATATATAAACCGCTCATCAGCCAGAAAAATAACATCTTTGTTCTCCAGGCGGTTTGCTATATTTCCAACCAGGCGTTCGCCATTTTTATAGGTACCATTGAGTGAATTTAAATCTATCAGATTCCATTCCCCATCCATTTTTTCCAGTTGGGCATGTCTTCTGCTCACGGCCTGATTCTCTGCGATACAATAGTCTGACTGTTGCGGATCTTTTCCCATTACCAGCCCCTCATCCGGCAGATAAATTTTTTCTTTGGTACTCTCCCGAAACAGATATGCTCCTTCCGGCACGGCAGGTTCCTGCTTTGCAGGCACATCTTCTGCTGCGAGCTCATGAATCAATGTACAAAAACGCTTCGAATCAAATTCGGTTCTGGCATTCAGCTCATTCATAATCCGTACAATGTAGGAACTGTCCTCATTCGGATCATATCTGACCAGGAATAGTATCTGGCGGATAAATTCCGCAATAGAAATTTCTTCTTCACACGCAAGGTCCGGTAGATAAATCAAACGAAGTTCCCCACTTTCCGCATCCATATATATCTGTCGGGAATCCAGTAGAAGCTGGTGCTCATCCAACAAAAAACCGGACATTCCATCGATAATGGCAAAATAATTTTCGAATATCCGAAGAATTTCTGCCCGTGTCAGCTCTCTTTCGAAATATACCGGCAACGGAACATAGGCTTCATTCTGATAGCTCACTAACACATCGTTTGCCTGTTCTTCCACTGAAAAATCAATGATTCCATATATTTCATTTTCAGAAATCATACGGTAGGCAATTTCGTCAAATTGTCTACGCCTGACTGTCACCACAAATTCCTTTGTTTCCATCTTTTTATCACCTCTGTTCCATTTCTAAATCCATGTGTCGAAGATTTCCAGTTCCGCGAGTCTGTCGATCAGCTGCCCCGGCTCATAGGTACGAAACAGTGGTATTCCTTCTAAGTGATTGCCTGCCGTTTCCTCTTCATCCAATTCCATTCTATTTCTTATCACCCGGACATTTGCCTGATCCTGCAGCATCTGCTTTAGCTTTCCAGCACGCCACTGTGCTCTGCTTTCACCGGTTTCCACAATAACCAGCTCCTGCAACAGCGATACAAAATCCCGGTACTGCAACATTGCATTTTGAACATCCATCACAATAAAGTCATATTTTACTTCCTCAAGTAGTTCTTTGAATTTCACATAATCATTTTCTTCATATAGATTATGTATTCCTATCTGACTTCCGAGTACAATCCCCAACGCATTTGCATCTCCCAGATAATCGTTCTCTACTGTAACAGTCTCTCCGTCGATATATAAAACCTTTTTCTTTTTTGCTGCAATTGCCTTTGCACATGCCGCTGCGAGAACCGAACTTCCACATCCGCCACAGGCTCCTGTAAATGCAATGATCTTTGCATTTCCATGATGTTCTTCATAAATCTGTGCCATATTTGCCACCAGATCATCGACATGCTGGAATTTGTAGATTACGCCATAATCATTACTCCGGTCATATCTTCTTGTCCCAGATAGGATCGCTATCGCACAATATCTGGAAAGTTCCTCATAAGCTACGGGTATCGTTTCATCTACCAGCACCAGATCCAGTTGTTTTCCTTTTGCAGCCTTATATACCTGCTCCAGATCCTCAAATACAATCAGTTCGGTATCTTCAGCATATTCTGTATTTATCGCTTTCTGTAATCTCCTGATATATACCTTGTCTTTCAAGAGTATTCCTGTTTTCAATTTCTTCATGCTCTACTTTCCTGCTTTTTTCTTTCGCGCCACTCCGATCATCAGTGCAATCACACATATAAGTCCTGCTCCGATTCCCACAGATGCTCCAAACACTGGTTTATTGTTATACCAGCGGACAATTGCATTCGAGGTAACCAGCAGATTCTTGATCTGATACTCTGCCACATTACCAGCTGCATCCTCAGCCGTCACATAAATTTCCTGACGTGCAGAAGACTCTGGAACATCGATAATATAATTGTCACCATCCTGCACATAGTCCACATTTTTTCCATTTAACAGGATCTTTACGTTCTTCAAAAGAAGATTGTCTGCCACTGAAATGCTTGCTTTTAATGTTGCTGCTGCATATGTTCCAGACTCTTCTACATCAACTGGCATAATTACCGGCTTTGTTGCATCGATTCCAAATGAAATTTCCGCCTTTTTATCTTTTGCATCATTTTCATTGATATTTCCGGCCTTGTCCCTGGACGAAATCACAATGGAATAACTTCCGTCCCCCTCAAAATTCTTCTTGTCAATTCGATAATTGTATTGTGACCACTTGCCATTACCACCTGTTTTTTCTATCACATAATCCTGATTTTCCACGAGGTCCTTCGGTACACCATTTTCAAACAATGTTACTTTAATGGATTCCTGCTCAAGTTCATCTACATTGGTTTCTGTCAGTACTACATCCTGTGTCTTCTGCTGATAGGTTCCTTCAATCTTTTTTAAATTATCATCAAATGTGTATACTGATCCCAGACGGTTGATAGAAAATCGAATATCTTTTTTAACTTTATTGCCTGCGCGGTCTGTTCCTTCCGCTGTTAATGTGTAAATATCATCTGCCATCTTTTCCTGCGCAAAATCACTCAGACGAATTGTCTGTTCTGATTTGGTTTTGGCAATCTCACAGTGTCCATCCAGTTTTACTTCTCCACTGTTTGCACCAACCAGTTTCACACGTACCTGATTGTTGTCCAGATTATCATCTTTGATATGGATAACTGGCTGAACAGCATCCTTATATGCTTTTGCATCCGCCACACCGGAAATCTCTACTTCCGGTTTGGTCTGATCTACATGAAATTCATTCACACTCACTGTTTTGGCAGTATTTCCAGCTTTATCGGTTGCAGTCACAGAAAAATTATATGTACCGTCTGCTGTAAATGTCACCGTTGCTGTATAGGTATCATCCTGCTTTTTCCATCCGGAAATGCCCGGAAATTTCTGATCCTTCTGATTGCTGTTCTTTGCATTTCCCGTAATTTTGACCTGTTCAGAATCAAAATTCTTTTCTTTGATGCAAATCGTTGCTGTCGGTGCCTGCGTAAAGTAATCATTGTTGACCATATTCACCTGAACTTCCGGTGCCGTCCGATCAATTGAAAACCGGTAAGTGCTGGATGGACTTGCTACATTTCCTACTGTGTCTTTATATGTCACCCAAAAAGTGTATTCTCCATCTTCCTCAAATGTAACAATGGCTGTATGTGTTGATAAATTTGGATTTTCTCTATTATACTTTTCCTTCCACGTTGATACTTTTGGTGTCGTTTTCTTGGAACCCTGTGCGTTTTGTACATGCAATACGACCTGTTTTTCCGCAAAATTACGTTCCGCAACCTCTATTGTTGCTGTGCAATCCTGTGAACTGATTCCGTTTTGCACCTGCCTGTCAAAATTCACTTCAATTTTTGGTACTGACTTATCTATTCCAAGAATAAGTTCTTTTTTGCTTGTATTTCCGGCACGATCTGTCATCGAAATCTCTACCAGAATATCATTACTGTTATTTCGAATATTCAATTCGCCTTCCATCTTTGTCACAAGATTTCGATCCGTCTCTTTCACTTTCCATCCACTATTTGATACATTACCAGAATTTGAAACTTCACATTTTCCCTCATAATTATTTTTCATATCATAAGGCGCTGTCACTTTCCACTCAATGTTTTTGATTCCGGAATAGCTGTCCTCTATAGCAACCTTTAGTTTTACATTTTCTTTATATAATCCGTCACCATCCTCGTCCACAGCATCCGGCTCTGGCATATTTACTTCTATACTTCCAGCCTCTTTATGTTTCTTGCTGCTCTCTGCAACCATACCACTCATGGTATATCCATAACTCGATGTATTGCCCAACTGATCAGTTCCTTTTGCACAGATAAATCCTTTAAAATTTTCTGGAATTGCAATCTTTGCCTGATTACCACTTACCTTTTTCTCATAAATCTTTTTTCCATACTCGTCCGAAAGATAACAATTTGTCTCTTTTACACCAGAACCATGTCCTCCATCTGTCATTGTAATGATTGCGTTCACCTGTTTGTTGGTAAAGAAATAATAATAACCATCTTTAGAAGAAAACATCTGTCCGGCATTCTCTGCGATTTCTGGAATTACAATACTCTCCAGTTTTGGTGCCTCCGTGTCACGATAAACAGAATAGGTCTTCTGGTACTCTTTTCCTGCTACGTTCGTCACGCGTATACGAATCTGGTAAGCATCTGCCTCTGTAAACTCATCCATAGAAAGTGTATAATTCTCTTTTACTGACATTTCGTTGCTTTGTGTATTGCTAATTTTCCCAAATGTCTTTCCGTTTTTATCTTTGCTTATACTGTTTCCATTTACCTGAACATTAATATTTTTAATTCCCGAAAGACCTGTTGTCACTTCCAGATTAAAATCAACATTCTGTATGGTATAAATACGGTTGTCTTCCTGATAGACATCTGCCTCTGTTGCAAATGAAATATGTGGAGTTGTGCCATCATACAGTATTCTCTTTCCTTCCACGAGCATATTCTTTTTATCGTTTATTTCATTTCCATCTTTGTCCACTGCTACAGCATATATCTGATTTATAGCATTCTTCCCTTTATCCAATGGAACTGAAAAAGTGATTTTTCCGCTTTTTCCAATCTTTTTCTCCTCAATCTGTTTTCCATCATGATACATTCGAACTGCTTTTAATTGCTCTCCTTGCGGATTTGAAAATCCCACTTCTACCTGTATTGTATCTTTCTGTGCGTAATAAACATCATATCCCTGTGCCAGATCCTCTGAAGTCACCCAGAGAATTTCTGCTGTCGCAACAGCTTCTGCCTGTGCGTTTCCGGCCATTGCCGGTTCCGTCTGTGCTGATATATCTGTTCTGTTCATATCTGCTACAATATTTGTAACCGGTATCGCACCAGCTGCAATGATACCGCTTAACATAAGCGCCACAATTCTTTTTCCTATCACGTTTCGGTTGTTCTTCATCATTCTTCCTCACTTCCCTGAACATCATTTCCTTTTTCAATATGTATTTCCATTTCATCCTGCAATAAAACCAGTTCCCCAGATGGTTCCCCCTGCGGAACATTCAGCAGAACCGTCTGACAGCTTCCCAGAAGGGTTGTTTTCTCGTCCTGAAGAAGAGTCGTCTTCTGATCATCCAGTAAAACTGTCTGCATACCATCTTCAAGCACTTGTGTCTCATTCTCAGCATCTGCACTGTGGTCAAACACATAGTGTGCAGCATTGCTTTTCACTGTTCCAATATGACCACGTATTTCCCTGATCTGCTGCGCTTCCTGTTTTCCCGACAATTTTGCAATTACTTCTCTGATCCGAAACCGAAAAAATAAAGCTACGGCGATCAAAAGGAATACTACAGAGAATCCAAAACAGAAATATGAAATTATCTTCAGCATCTGTGCATCCATTTTTCTTCTCCTTCCTATTCCCCGGCGTATGCACGCATAACCGCCTGCTGCGTCTGTGGCACGCGATTCAGAATTTCGCTTTTCAGATCATCCGTCTTATCTGACGTGGTCTGTGTATTTTGTGTACTCTGAATTACCGCCTGTAAAAATTCTCGTATGTCCTGCTGTGAAACTTCATCTGACTGAAACTTACGGACATACTGTTCTATGGAAAACAGACAAATCCGATATACTTCTAAATCTACAATTTCATCTTTATCCTGTTTTTCTACCATCTCATACAGCTTCTTTAGATTTTCATAGTAAGGCAGATACATTCCCTGATCAGATGCCTCCGCCACTTTTATTGTCACATCCTGGTTAAATTTTCCAATCTCTTTGTAAACACTTGCCATACGGTAAGCATCATTCTCTTCTGTTGCATAAGTACAGGCATCTTCAAACCACTGTACCGCACTTTTCATTCTTGTTATCTGATTATCCTGCTCTGCAGTCTTCCCATAATCGTAAAAATACCAGTAGAGTTTTCCAGTCTCAAATGCAAAATCTGCATATCCATCACTATCAGATAACTCCTTTAAATGGCTGTTGATTGCAGTTTTGAATTGTGCCTCTTCCTCTACAGTAAACACCGCATCTTCCTTATATGCCTCTATCAGTTTTCTGTACGCTTCTGTTTCATTGGGTTTTACATGAATTGCATCAAGGCAATTCTGAACGCGTTCCTGATAAGTCGCTGATTTTTCTGCCTGAAGCAGATATGTCTCATAATCATCGTTATCCATCTTTGCACTGATTGCCTGACAGGTAACTCCCGCCAATACACACATAACAGATGCCGCCAACATTCCTGCGAAAATCTTCACCTTCCGCCTTAATCGCTTTTTATATACCTCATCCTCTTCTTCATAATGCTGTAATGCATAAAGCAATTCGGCGCATGAATGATAACGATCCTGCGGATTCATCTGGGTACATTTTAAAATAATACTCTCCAATCCAGCCGAAAGATCTGGATTCCAATGCCGAATCGGATACAATTCATACGGCGGTTCACACGGATTTTTCCCAGTCACCAAATGATATAATGTTACTCCAAGACAATAAATATCTGTCCTTGGATCCGTCTGTCCCTTTCCGCCAAATTGTTCTGGTGCTGCATAGCCCTTTGTTCCCAGACTTATTGTATCTGCAAGATTCTGTTCCTTGTATTCTCTCGCAATTCCAAAATCAATCAGTTTAATATGACCATTGGGTTGCAACATGACATTCGCCGGTTTCATATCCCGATAAATAATTGGCGGGTTCTGCATATGCAGATACTCCAGAACCCCGGCAAGCTCCTGTGCCCATTCTATGACTGTCTCCTGTGGCTGTGCACCATACTGTTCCAACACTTTGCTTAGTGGTTCTCCCTCAATGTAATCCATAACGACATAAATCACATCTTTTTTGTCAATAATATCCACAATACGCGGCAAACATGGATGATCCAGCTTTTTCATCATATTTGCCTCTGCAATTGCACTTTGTATGACAACTTCATTGTTTCTGTCGCGTGCTTTCTTTTTGATTTCTTTGACCGCCCACTGTTTGTTCAGATTACGATCCATGGCAAGATAGACTTCAGACATTCCGCCTTTGCCTATTTTTTTCAATATTTCATATTTATTTTCAATAATCTGTCCTGTATTTACCAAATTTACCCTCTCACTTGCCTTGCTTGTACACTACTGATTCTTCTGTTCAATATATATTACAGTAATATTGTCCGTTTCCCCACGTTCCATGGTCTTCTGCACACTCGCGTACAGAGATTTCTTTATTTGTTCCTCTGTTTTCATAGGCATATGCCAGATGTTTTCCAATTCGTCCACATCCTGCGTTCGCCAAAATCCATCTGTGCATAGAACAAACCTATCATTCACACCTACATGTCCCTGGTAAAATTCCGGATGTACGGTTGCCGATGCGCCAATGCACTCCAGTAACATATTTCTTCTCGGATCCTGCTGTGCCTGCTGCACAGTCATATTTCCCGTCTTGACAACATGCGCAACAAACGACTGGTCTTCTGTAATCTGGTGAAGTTTATCTGTAAATCGATAAATACGGGAGTCTCCTACCTGCGCCACTAAATACTGATCTTCCACAAGCAGTATTGCTGATAACGCCGTCCCCATCGGTGCATGTGTCATTACTCCATCTTCATATAATCTGCGATTCAACTCCACAATCTGTCTATACCAACAATCTTTAATTTCTTCCCATTCATTTTGTACCGCTAACGCAGCAACTTCTTTTACAAAGATTTCCGCAAACACCTGTACTACTACCGCGCTTGCCTCTTCTCCATTATTCAGTCCTCCCATTCCATCACATACAATTGCAAAAACCAGCTGTTTCCCTTTGTATATGGCCTTACGAATGCATAAACTATCCTGATTAATTTTTTTTCTAATTCCCCTGTCCGTACTGTATCCTGCTATATATTCCTTCATCTTTTCCTCGTAAATTTATTGTTCTACTTTCAACTATAGTTATTTTATTAGCTTTCGTCAATTGTACCTTAGTCCTATTTTTAGCAAAAATCAGCACAAATTTCATCCATCATTTCACTTAATTTTGCACAAAAAAAGCACATGCTCTCGCACATGCTTTTCATCTTCTACTCTTATCCCAATGAGGAATCGCTTCGAAGTACATCGATAAATTTTCCAACTTCTGCCCACGCTTTCTTTGACTCTGGTATATTCAGATATGCCATCTGAAATACGTGGAACATTCCTTCATAAATACTTAAACGTACACGAATGCCCTGCTGCCGCGCCTTCGCTGCAACGGATACAGAATCACTCAGGAGCATTTCCAGCGATCCTACCTGTATCAGCATCGGTGGAAATCCCCGGAAATCTCCAAACAATGGAGAAATATAATAATCCATCTTGTCGTGATCTCCAGCGTAATCATTGACATAGATCAGGCTTTCTTTTGTATTTCCAAACAAAGGGTCCTTTTCGTAGTTGGTTGTATAGGACTCTCCGCTGGCCGTCAAATCCGTCCATGGAGACATGGCGATAACTCCGCCTGGCATCGGCATGTGATGATCCTTAAGATACATGCACAGAGCCATGGCAAGTCCGCCACCTGCCGAATCCCCGGCAACGATGATCTGCTCGCCATAATAACCTTTGTCCAAAAGCCACTGGTAGGATGCAAGCGCATCCTCCAAAGCTGCCGGATATGGATGTTCCGGTGCGACGCGGTAATCCGGTGTCAGCACATTGCAGCCTCTGCTTACTTCATTGTACAGACCGGCAAACACATAGTACGCATTGCGCACCGCCCCAATATAACCACCACCATGCAGCTGTAAGATTACATAATCCTGCCCCGGATTCTCCTTCCGTGACAACAGCTTCATGGAGAAGTTTTCCATATCAATATTTGTCATATTAAAACATTCCGGCACGTGCCACGCCGGCTCTTTTAACCGCTTTCTAAGTTCTCCACTTTTGATTTTCTTTCCAATCTGCAGATCATTGGTAAGATGGGAAAGAAGTTCTGCTATCACACGTCCCTTAACACTTGCTTCATTCTCTATCATACGTGAAATCTCCGTTTTAACTCTGTTCGCGCTCTCTGGTCACCTAAAATCAACGTTCCCAGAAATAAAAATGCTGAGGTTCCAAAAGCAATCCATACGAGATATTTAAAGTGGATCATTCCTGTCAAACGCAAAATAACCGGAATCAGACTGAGCAATATCGTCAGTATCTCGGTCATCATGTAACTCTGCCAGTTTCTGCGGTTAATCAGAATCAACAGAAAAATAACCAGATCCACCACAAGAATCGCAGACGGAACAACAAAATCCAGTGACCATCCGCGGTATCCCGTCACATAATCAATGCCAAGCATCATGGCAACCGCCAGAATGATCAGACTGATCGTCTTAAACATATATCCCGATTTGCCCACAATCGCAAGCCGTAATACAATATTTGCATAGATGAATACTAGTCCCACTACAATGCTCCACGGAACCTGTGGGTCGGCATTATAGTTAATGAAAACCAGAAGGCACTCAATTAAAATAGACAAAAATAAAAATAAATTTTCCAGAAATCGAAACCGCTTTGTGACCGCAATAGCATTCGGGTACATATCCTCTGTGGTAGTCCCATTTTCTTCAAGTACATGCTTGCACAATGGGCAACGATCCGTGTGATCCAAAATGATCACATTGCATTTCTGACATCTACTCATAATACACCCCGTTTGTTTCAATACTTACCTCTACGCCATCCTCTGCGATTTTGCGGAAAAAGGCTTTCTGTACGGTTGCCTCCGCAAAAATGGAACTGAACGTAAATATCAGTGTGTCCTGATACGAACAGATTGTTCCTTTCAGATACTGTCCCTTTGACATGGCAATAAACGAATGGAACATCTCAATATATGGCTGATATAACTCGTCAATTTTGATATTTCCGATATTGGTAATCGTTGTCGTATTGGCCACCGCTGACTTCGAATACACAATCCGCATCGCTATGTTCTTCAGAAAAAGCGGTACCGGGCGCATGAGCTTGTTCATCTGATTGGATACGCTGTAAGAAAACAGATCTTCGAGATGTTCCTTGTTGATCTGTCTGTGAAGGCTTTCCTGTATGATAGCCAGAACTTCTTCAAACGTATACGTGTTCTTCTGCGGACGAAACTCCGCAGAGACCATGACAAAGAAATTTTTTGTCGTATCGGAATCAAAGTACGGGCGCAGATTCACCGGCACTGCCACACGGATTGGACGTCCGCCCGGCATTCCATGCAAAAGCTGCGTATATACGCTCCACACAAATACCGTCACAAGATATTCATTCAGCGAAGCGTGATACCGGTGTGCTACCTCTTTGAGCTGTTGTACCGGCATTCTTCCATGCATCAGACCAAATTCACCTGCCGGCAGCCTGTCCTCATGGATCAAATATGCTTTTTCCTTATTAAATCCACTCGGTCTGCCTTTTTTATAATTTCTGACAAAGCTGTCCTCACGGCTCAATGACGTATCCACACTCAGTCCATCCTGCCCTCCGAGTTCCGGATGCACAAGACGCAGATACTGATAGGTCAGTTCCCGGAGAAAATTGATTCCTCCCATACCATCCGTAAGCACATGAAATACTTCCAGATTGATACGCTTGTGATAATATGTGACGCGAAACAGATAACTGTGATTCCTGTTCGGCTGAATAAAGCGGCACGGAAACATCGTTTCCTCGGTCACGCGCGGCGCTTTCTTTCCATTTTCCTCAAAATAATACCAAAACACGCCGGTCCTTAGCCGAACATTAAATCCGTCGAACTTCGGCAATACCATATCAAGCGCCTGCTGCAGATATTCTTTTTGAATTTCTTCCTTGAGCGTCACGCTGATCCGGTATACATTTGTCATATTTTCTCCCGCAATGGAAGGAAATAAATGTGCCGTATTGTCCAGCTTATCCCAACGGATCTGTCTGGGCATAGAGCGTGTTTTCTTTTGCTTTTCTTTCATAATATTGTTACATTTCCTTTGACTAGAAGATACTTACGCCCACAAGACTCAGTACCATCATAATTACCCCCGCAAGCAGTACGCCAAGCATGACTGCTGCAATGGTAGATTTAAAATCCATGTCCAGGATACTGGCTGCTAATGTTCCTGTCCATGCACCGGTTCCCGGAACCGGGATTCCCACAAACAGTAATAATGCTACAAAAAGCCCTCTTCCGGCCTTCGCCTGCAGCTTTTTGCCGCCCTTTTCTCCCTTCTCAAGACACCAGGTAAAGAACTTGCCAATGACCGGTTTATCCGCGCCCCACACAAGCACCTTGCGTGCAAACAGATAAATGATCGGTACCGGCAACATATTTCCAATAATCGCTATCATGTACGATGGTATCGTTGGCAGATGAAATATCTGCGAATAGGGAATCGCACCACGAAGTTCGATCAGCGGTACCATGGAAACAAAAAAAACGATCAGATAATGCTTAAACAATATTTTGTCCTCATTTCTTATAATTTACTTATTTTTTTACTGATTTATGTACGCCTTCAGGAAATCAATAAACTCCTGCATCTGCTCATCCGTACCGATTGTGATACGCAGATATTCATTGATTCTGGCCGGATTGCTGAAATGCCGTACATAGATATCTTTTTCTTTCAAAGCTTCAAACAAAGCTTCCCCGGATACCTGTGGATGTCTGGCAAATATGAAGTTACTCTTGGAATCACCAAACACGAAACCAAGTTTCTTCAGTTCCTGCTTCGTCCATTCTCTTGTCTTTATAATCTTATCACGTGTCATCTCAAAGTATGCACGGTCTTTGATTGCTGCAGTGCCTGCTGCAATCGTAATCGTATCCATCGTATAGGAATTAAAGGAATACTTCACATCATTTAAATACTTGATCAGTACCGGGTTACTGATTGCAAATCCGATACGCGATCCTGCCATGGAGCGGGACTTTGAAAATGTCTGTACAACAATCAGATTGTCATACTTATCAATCAGAGGCAATGCACTCTCGCCTCCAAAGTCAATATATGCTTCATCTACCACGACAATGACATCCGGATTTGCCTGAATAATCTGCTCGATCTGCTCTAATGTCATCAATTCACCGGTTGGTGCATTCGGATTCGGGAAGATCACACCACCGTTTGCCTTTTTATAGTCCTCTGTGCGGATCTTAAATTCATCATCCAACGGAATGCGCTCGTATGGAATCCGAAGCATTTCTGCCCACACATCATAAAAGGAATATGTGATATCCGGAAACAGAATCGGCTCCTTGGCATTAAAAAATGTCATAAAGATCATAGCCAGCACATCATCGGAACCCACTCCGACAAAGACCTGATTGTTCTCTACCTTATAAAAATCGGCAATGCCCTGTACCAGATCTGCCACAACCGGATCCGGATACAGACGCAGACGGTCAATATCTACGTCTGCCACTGCTTTTGCAACTCCAGGTGCCGGTGGATATGGATTCTCATTGGTATTTAATTTAATCATATGCTCCTTCTTTGGCTGCTCGCCAGGAACATATGGAACGACTTTTCGAATACTGTTTTCCCAGTTTTTCATGTTGCCTCCTCTATTTGCTGAACATATCGGCCCATGGAAAACATCTTTTGGCATGGGCTGATTTTTTGACTATCAATACTGTACCGCATCCTTATAAAATTGTAAAGAATTCCCCCTCTTAAAAAAACGTAAAATTTCACTTTTTGCCCTCTTGAAGTTTTGAAAAATCGTGATAAGATAGATACACATTGCGAAAAAATAAGGAGGCAAATTATGGGAAAAGGTACAACAAAAGAGATGACAAGCGGTTCTACGATGAAACTCATCCTCGGCTTTGCGGTTCCGCTTCTTATGGGAATGCTTTTTCAACAGGTATACGGACTGGTGGACACGATTATCGTTGGCCGCTTTCTTGGTGTATCCGCGCTTGCCGCTGTGGGTGCTACCGGAAGTATCAACTTTCTGATCATCGGATTCTGTCAGGGAATCTGTAATGGATTCGCCCTTCCGATTGCACAGCGTTTTGGCGCAAGAGATTACGACGGGCTCCGCAAATATGTAGGGAACTCTGCGATATTATCCATTCTTTTCGGAGGTACGCTCACTGTGCTTACTGTGGTATTCTGTCGCAATATTCTTCTTTGGATGCGCACACCATCGGATATTATTGATTTATCTTATCAATATATCGTTGTCATTTTTGCCGGCATCCCTGCCATCATACTTTACAATATATTATCCGCGTACCTGCGTTCGCTTGGAGATTCCATCACACCGGTCGTTTTTCTGATTCTGGCCGCTGTACTCAATGTCGGACTGGATCTGTTGTTTATCGTAGTCTTTCACTGGGGTGTATTTGGTGCTGCTTTTGCTACCGTGCTGGCGCAGGCGGTATCCGGCATCCTCTGTCTGATACTGATCATCTGGAAATTTGAAATTCTGCACCTGAAACGTGAGGACTGGAATCTGGATCCTTTCTATGTAAAATATCTTTTGATCATGGGACTTCCTATGGGATTACAGTATTCGATCACTGCTATCGGAAGTGTCATTTTACAGACTGCGGTCAACTCCCTTGGTTCCGCCGCTGTCGCAGCCATGACAGCCGGAAGCAGAATTTCCATGTTTGTGGTATGTCCTTTCGACGCACTTGGTTCTACCATGGCCACTTTTGGTGGACAAAATGTAGGTGCCGGAAAGCTTGACCGGTTGGGACAGGGACTTCGCTCCGCAGTGATTCTTGGAGCTGTCTACTCTGTCATCATTCTTCTGGTGTTGATCATCTTTGGACAGGATCTGGTTTATCTGTTCGTTGACCCGAAAGAAACCGTTGTCGTTGCACAGGCAAGACAATTTCTTATTACCAATGCCGTCTTTTATATTCCATTGGCTTTGGTCAATATCGTTCGTTTTCTTATTCAGGGAATGGGATTTTCCGGCTTTGCTGTATTCGCCGGTGTGTTCGAAATGATTGCCCGTGCACTCGTGGGTCTGGCATTCGTGCCGCTGTTTGGATATACCGCAGCATGTTTTGCCAGCCCACTGGCATGGATTTTTGCAGATTGTTTTTTGATTCCTGCCTTCTTCCACTGTCGGAAGAAATTAATGCAGGCAGGCTCTAATCAAATGTAATCGGATATGTAAGGAATCTTGTGGAACAGCACATCATCGAGCCGGTCCACAGCTTCCTGCTTTCCTTCAATACGCTCTAACGCATACAGACGCTCAGCTGTCTTATAGCCCAGTAAAAGCGTTGTCAATGTTCCAATCTCCATCTTGAGCCGGTATTCTGCCGGCTCATGTGTCAATGTACATTTTCCATCCGAAAAACATAAACGGAAAATACGGTCATTCCAAGGCAGAAGGTTATCGGTGATATCCAGTTCAATATAAAGTGTTCCACCATCCGGATCACATGGATAATCTTTTATAAATTCTTCGATATCAATGATTCTTCCCATTGCATACGGACGAATGGATTCTTTGATATCCCCATCATCCATCTCGAAAGCGATTGGTTCGCTGAAATACGTATTTCCGTGTACTTCATCAATCATGGAATCGTGGGCATGTATATACTCCCACAGTCCCTTCTTTGCCTCGCGGTTCAGATAGATCATTTCTTTGATATGCATGATATCGTTTTTGATCAGGTATACCATGAATCCGCACGGCTTGTCCTTTGTATTGTAATAGACTGCCACGTTCGTATCATCCTCATCCCAGCGCCAGTACTCTTCCCATGCCAGTGCATTGCGGAACAGGCATCCGTGCGTGATCGATGCAAAATGCGAATGCAATTCATGAAAATCAGAACTGTCCCACGCCACACGCCGTACATACCCTGGTGCTTTGACCTTGGTCGGGATCTGCCGGTCCTTGATGTTAAAGGATATCTTATTGGAAACAATTTCCCATCCCAGATGATGATACAGAGGAATCGAATATGGATACAGCAGGGCAAACGACTTTTCCTGCTGTTTCATATGGGTAAGACTTTGTATCATGAGCTTTTTCATGATGCCCTGTCCGGTGTACTCCGGGTAGGTACAGACGCTTGTGACAAATCCTACCTGAAAAACTTCTCCATAGATATTCATTTTCAGTGGATAGACCGCAAACTGGGAAATCAATGTATCCCCATCGAAGCATCCCAATACATCCGCACGTTCCAATACCGGGAACTTGGACTGCTTGATTTCCTCATCCTTCCAGCCTGTTGCAATAAGTTCATCTTCCGTTACCTGAAATGTATAACGAAGTAACGCATTATACTGATCCAAATCTTTTGGTTCCAAATAACGCAAGCCATAATTTTCCACTGAATTCATTTCTAATCTCCTTATTCTAATGCTTTTTCCAGCTCATGAATTACAATTTTCAGAGCTTTGATTCTTGCATACTTCTTATCTACCGACTCAAGAATATGCCACGGCGCATAGGTCGTGCTCGTCTTTGCGATCATCTCATTGACTGCCGTCTCGTATTCATCCCACTTCTCACGATTACGCCAGTCTTCATCGGTGATCTTCCACTGTTTCTCCGGTGTATTCTGCCGATCCGTAAAGCGGGCAAGCTGGGTATCTTTGTCAATCTGTACCCAGAATTTGATAATGACAGCGCCCCAGTCATGAAGTTCCTTCTCAAACTCGTTGATTTCATTGTAGGCACGCATCCAGTCATTTTCGCTGCAGAATCCCTCCAGACGCTCGACCATAACTCTTCCGTACCATGTACGGTCAAAAATCGCAATATGTCCGGTTTTTGGCAGTCTCGTCCAGAAACGCCACAAATAATGTCTTGCCTTCTCATGCGGTTCCGGACTTGCAATCGGATGCACCTCGTATCCACGCGGATCAAGTGCTCCGGTAATCCGTTTGATATTTCCGCCTTTTCCCGCGGCATCCCAGCCTTCGTAGGCAATGATCACAGGCACTTTCTTACGGTACAGACGATTGTGCAGTTCGCCAAGGCGCTGCTGCAGCTGCTTTAATTCTTTTTTGTATTCCTCTTCCCCGATCTGCTTGTCCAACGGAATCTCTGCCAGCAGCGGCATACGCTTTAGCAGGAATACATTCTGCAAAAGCGGAACCGCCATCTGATGATTACTTAATGCAATCTCGATTCCACGTGTCAGAGTTTCTAATATCTGAACTTCTGTCCATTTCTTTGATTTTGCATCCACAATATACCACGGTGCAGACGGCATGTTCGTATTTTTCAGATAGGAAGAAAATGCATCCAGGCATTTGTCATAATGCTTATTCTGCCACAAATCCTTCTTGCCGACGCGCCACGTCGTATCCTTTTCATCCTCAAGATTACGGATCCGCTTTTCCTGTTCCTTTTGGGAAATGTGTAAAAAGAACTTCATGACAAGATATCCGTTGTCCGTCAGCTGACGTTCAAAACGTCGGACACTCTCGATACGGTTCGTATATGCCGTATCCGACAATTCTTTATGCAGACTTGCATCGGTAATCTCGTCCATCCATGCAGTATCTAAAAATACAAATTTTCCCGCCTCCGGAATCTTTGCAAAATACCGATACAAAAATGGTTTTCGATCGTCTTCTTCTGTCTTTTTCTGCATTGACTCAACCTTAAAAAAGCGCGGGTCAATGTTCTGGATAATCTGGCCAATACTGTACCCCTTGCCGGAAGTTCCCCATCCCTCCATCACGACCAGTACCGGTATCTTCTGTTCCTTGATCAAAAGCTGCTGTCTTGCCAGTTTCTCTTTTGCGGCATCCAGACGCTGCTTTAATTCTTCCTCTCCCGGTTTCTCCAATTCCTTCCATTCTTTTAACATAAGCCTTCCCCTTTCCTATCCTATATGTTTTATAAGAAAACCATCCAGAGTGTTCCCCCTATGATCAGTACCAATCCAAGCAAAGCCTTGCGGCTGAGCTTTTCATGGAACACAATATAGGAAAATACGATGGTCACTACAATACTCAATTTATCAATCGGTACAACCACACTGGCAAGTCCGTCCTGCAATGCTTTGTAGTAACAAAGCCAGGAACCTCCGGTTGCCAGCCCCGATAAACAGATAAAACCAAGTTCTTTCTTATCAATCTCTTTTATTGTGTTCTGTTTTCCCGTAACAAATACAACAATCCATGCCATAATCAGAACAACGATCGTACGAACTGCCGTACCAAGATTGGAATTTACCCCCTCAATTCCAACTTTTCCGAGAATCGATGTCAGACTGGCAAACACCGCGGACAATACCGCATAAAAAAGCCAGCTTTTTCCACTCTTCTTCTCTTTGCCTGTTTCTTTTTTGGTGATCATCAGATAAGTACCGATACCAATCAGTACCACACAGATGAGTTTTGGTATGCTGATTTCCTCTTTTAAAAACAAAAATGCCAATACGATCGTCAGAATCGTGCTGGACTTATCAATCGGAACAACTTTATTCACATCCCCGATCTGCAATGCCTTAAAGTAACAAAGCCAGGATGCGCCTGTCGCTGCACCGGACAAAACAAGAAAAATCCATGTAGTCATGGAAACTTCGCTTATTCCACTCTGTGCTCCTACAACAAACACCATGATCCAGGAAAAAATCAGTACAATCACTGTACGAATAGCCGTCGCTACGTTCGAGTCTGTTTTGCGAATACCGCATTTTGCCAGTATCGACGTAAGTCCGGCAAACAAAGCAGAACCAAATGCATATAAAATCCACATAATCCGTTTCTTCTTTCTCTGTTGTGAACTTTTGTTTTTACTACTCCTATTGTACCATTTTTGCCCAAAAAAGAAAGAGCCACATGGAGATTACCTGTGACTCTTCGCTTATTTTATTCCTGTGTTACTTTTTGTGTCTTGCCGGTCGTGCGGTTATACTCATACTGCACAAGCTGACCATCCTTTGTTGTCATTGTATAGTCAATGATATCATCGGTAATGGCATACACGATGATATATCCATCTTTCTTTCCAGCCTTCTTTGTGTAGATTTTCTTTTTTGCAGATCCATCATTTTTACATGTATAAATATTTACCCGATACAATTCCGACTCATCTGCATTTTCCGGCTTTGGATAAGATGCATAATAAATTTTTCCATTTACGAACACCGCGGATGAGGTATTATTTCCAAGTTTCGCCACTTTTTTTACCCCTTTTGAAGTAATCTCATATACATAAGTTGGATATGGCGAAATGTCTGTCGGCATATATTCAGATGTAATCAGATATTTATCATAAGCATCCTGAATAATAAAATACTTTTTCAGACGCTTATAAGTTTTTGTCTTCATATTGTAGACATAGGTATCACCATCTCCGGCTCCATACATGCTGCTAAGATAGATGTTATTTCCATATACATACGAAATGTTATAACTCTGATCACTTTCCGAATCTACCTTTAGTTTTTGCAGTAACTGTGCTTTTCCGCTCTTCAGGTTTTTACAATAAAGTTTATTACGGGTTTTGTTCAGATAAACTTTTTTGGAACCATTTGACCAGGTCGTGCGATAATCCTTTGTAATTGTACTGGTATACGCAGCTGTTTTTGCTTCTGGCGTTGTCGCACCGCTTCCCATAATAACTGCCAGCGCAAAAACCGCACAGATCGTTGTCAGAAATTTTTTCATTGATAAATTCCTCCTTTTGGAATGATTCGTTCTAGCTATGTTCTAGCACAAATGAAGGTAAGACACAACATGGTTAAGGAATTTCTAAGAATTTTCTTTGTTTTGTAACATAATTTTACATGCATGTAACATTTATAAAATATTTTTGAGGTGCTAATTTATGACATTAAAAACTTTTTTATCACGCTTTCTGTTTATCTCCGTTCTCGGGGTTTTACTGCATTTTACCTACGAATGGTCGGGTGATAATCCCATTGTTGCCCTGTTCTCTGCAGTCAACGAATCCACCTGGGAACATCTGAAACTTCTGTTTTTCCCGATGCTTCTTCTGACGATCATTGAATTGTTGTTCACAGAAAAAAGGCAATTGCCTTCCAATTATCTGTTTGCGCGCACCATCGGGATTCTTTCCGGTATGGCTTTTATTGTGATTGCTTTCTATACACTCACTGGTGTCTTTGCCAAATTGCCTGATGCAGTCAACATTGCGCTTTATTTTCTGGGTGTTTTTCTTGCTTTATGTATCGAGAATAAAATAAACCGCGGCAACAGCCAGAATCACTCTGCTTTTGCCGCGATCGTACTCCTTGCTCTCACGATTGCATTTTTTGTTTTTACCAAATATCCTCCATCCATTGGCCTTTTTGCCAATCCGGTTCTTACAGGTTTTCACCGATCCGAAGGAGCTGATTGTATTTTGCGGTACGCTCTCCACGGCAAGGCGCTCCTGTTTTGATCCAACCGGCATTGACTGCGACTGCCAGATCCGCAATAAAGGTATCTTCCGTCTCTCCCGAACGATGGGAAATAATGGCTTTGTAGCCACTTTTCTGTGCAAGTTCAATTGCGTCCATCGCCTCTGTCAATGTTCCGATCTGGTTCACCTTGATCAGCACTGCATTTGCCACCGCAAGATCAATTCCACAGTGAATGCGCTTTACATTGGTGACAAACAGGTCATCTCCGACGAGCATTGCATCTTTTCCCAGGCGCGTGGTCATTTTCTGCCAGCCTTCCCAGTCATCCTCGTCAAGTCCGTCTTCAATCGAGATGAGTGGATAATTCTGAATCAGTTCCTCATACAGAGAGATCAACTCCTCTGCGCTGCGGATGCCATCCTGAAAATGATACATGCCGTCTTCCTCATGATACAATTCCGAAGTTGCTGCATCCATCGCAAATGCCACATCGGTTCCCACCTGATATCCGGCTTTTTCCACTGCGCGGGACAAATAGTCAAAGACTTCTTTAGCGTCCGCAAAATCCGGTGCAAATCCACCTTCATCTCCCACTGCCGTGAGCAGACCATCCTCATGAAGAATCTGTCTTAAGAAATGATAGACTTCCGCTCCCATCCGAAGTGCCTGTGCAAAATCATCCGCTCCCACCGGAACAATCATAAACTCCTGAAAATCCAATGAATTCTTTGCATGTGCGCCACCGTTGATCACATTCATCATCGGCATCGGCCATCTCTTTGCATTTGTTCCGCCAAGATAACGGAACAGCGGCATATCCAAAGCTGTAGCCGCACATCTGGCGCAGGCAAGTGAAACCGCAAGCAGCGCATTTGCTCCCAGATTTCCCTTATTGTCCGTTCCATCTAGTTCTACCAGTTTGCGGTCGATTGCAATCTGATCCAGCACATTCATGCCCATCAGTTCCTGCCGAATGCGCTCGTTGATATGTGAGACAACTTTCTCCACGCCAAGGCCAAAATAGGCCTCAACGCCATCCCTTAACTCGATAGCCTCAAATTGTCCGGTGCTCGCTCCTGACGGAACAGATTCCCTGCCCACACTCTTTCTACCTGTTGTCTCTGTCTGCGCGGTGACTTCCGCTTCAACGGTAGGATTTCCTCTTGAATCTAAAATTTGTCTTGCGTGTATGTCAATAATTTTAATTGTAAGTGCCATAAGAACCGCCTTTCTTTTTTGTTTATTATGGATAGAAAGCGCGTATCTTATGCAAAAGTTTTTCGATGCGCCATTTTTTACATTTTCAAAGCCCCGGCCCATACCACATTTCCCTGCTACGGTTTTAGACAAAATTGCAGAAGTTGTGAAAGCCTTTCCCTGCCTCAAATTTCGTGTCCGGCTCGCGTTTCGACACCGGCCCGTGTATGTATGTC
>OLSQ01000306.1_pt1 | contig 49334 bp, 46 predicted proteins | sample 1672561 | NCBI WGS metagenome assembly OLSQ01 (sample SAMEA3136699, study PRJEB25190) | human gut metagenome | biome: human gut; feature: human-associated habitat; material: faeces | place: Austria | collected 2013
GACCCGGAATCCAATGGATGCCGGGCCTTCTATTAAAGGGAGGGGGAGGGATGAAAAATACTTTATGTATTTATCAATTAATATATATAGCAAACAGAGTAAACAGTAATGTTACCTGATTTTGCACTTACGTGAACCTGATCAAGCTTACCAGAGAAATCGCTGGTACCGAATGCAGATACACAATTGTCATAAGAGCATTTGATGTAGCGGTGTCCATTTGCGGAACCGGATTCGCTGATAGAAACCTTTGCCCAGGATGCGCCGCCAGACCAGCTCTGTAAAATTAATTCTAAATCGTCTTTGTTACCATCATATTCTACATAGAAGCAGCCGCCTTTTTTCACGTCACTGCCATTGAAGCTTCCACCATTTTTGGAAGTCATAACAGATACTGCCTGATTCCAGTTGCTGGAAGACTTAGAACCCCAGAACAGAGACTTATAGTTTGAAGAACTGCTGCTTGAGCTCGAAGAACCTGAGGAGCTGGAACCTGAAGAACTGGAAGATCCAGAGCTTGAGGAACTGCTGGAAGAAGCTTTCTCTAAGTACCATAACTGGTTCTTTCCACCTAAATATTCCCACTGGTTTACATTTCCACCATTTGCTTTGCTCCATGCGTAAATCTCAAGGCAGGAGTAGCAATTGGACATTTTTGTTTTGATGATGTATGCATCACCGGATTTTACGAACTGGAACTTCTGGCAATCACCACCGTGGTAAGACCACTGTTGGATGTTAGTTCCATTTGAGGTTCCCCATCCACTGACATCCACACCGCTCTTATATTTGGAGCATGCAGTAAGGATAGAGTAATATCCGTTGCCGTCGTTTACTAATTTGAATTTCTGGGCATCTGAGCCGTTGTACTGATACTGCTGTACATTAGTACCATCAGAGGAAGAACCGTTTACGATATCGAGGTATTTTCCGCTGTTTGCATTCTTAATATAGTACACACCATCTAATCCGCTGGTGTTGTAATCGGTACTGCTGGAGCTTCCGGAACCTGAACCGGAAGAGCTGCTGCCAGAAGAAGAGCTTCCAGAGGAAGAACTTCCGGAAGAACTGCTGGATGAGCCGGTAAATACGGTACATGTCTTGGCAGTTTTGCTGATACCATTATCGCCATAGAATAAAGTGTTTCCCCAATCAGAGAGGCTGGAGCCGTCGAAAGAATTTGCAAGATCCAGGTATTTCCATGTATCGCCATTTCCTTTCCATGACCATCCCATGTATCCAACACCTTTTTGCTGGCTGTACTGCATGATTGTGTATTCGTCGACATCACCATTGGTATGTTTAAAACCAAACTCACCAATTGTCAGAGGAGCACCGGTTGCAAGTGCGTTATCAATATTGGTGCGAACCGTATTTGCATCACTTCCGGCATATTCATACATATGAATAGAAAACATAATATTGTTATCAGAATCTGCCTGGATAACGGATTTTCCATAATCTTTGATGGAATCCGGATACTGGCCCCATCCGGCACAGTCAACCATTAATAAGTTATGGATTCCGGCATTACGCATATTTTTGATTGCGGTTTTGTAACCGGATGCCCAGGCACTTCCGTTCCATGTGCCGTACCATTCGTTTGCAATGTTTACGATCACATATTTCTTATTTGCAGATAAGATGGATTTCATTTCTTTCCAGTAATCAACCGCTGCATTCAGATCTGATGTACTGTCAGAACCGGTTGCATCATGGACTTCAACGATGCAGACAACTTTGTTCTGTTTACATACATCAATGATGTGCTGTAATTCAGAAGCAGAAGTCTTGGTGTACTGTTTTCCGTTGGAACAGACAATTCGTACACAGTTGGCGCCTTTGCTTGCGGCTGCCTTGATGGAAGTATCAGTCTCGCTGCTGTACCAGGCGTGAGCGATATTTACACCTCTCATAATAAATTTGTTGCCATTGGCATCATACACACTGGTTCCACTTGTATAGAAACCATCGGATGCTGCCTTCACTGTCTGTGGTGCCAGTGGAAGTAGTGTGCAGATCATCACGAGTGTGAGTAGTAACCCCATAAGTTTCTTTGTCAATTGTTTTTGCTTTCTCATACTACATCTTTTCCTTTCATTATTAAGTTTTTAACCCCTTGATTAAGCTAATTATAGGCTGCAAAAACTTGATATTCAAGTTAAAATTAAGCTAAAAAATATCTTCATTAATATATACTAAAATAGGAAAATGAAAATTGGAGAAAAATGATTATTGAGAAAATGGAAATGGTAAAAGCAATACAAAAAAACAGGAAAGCGGTTGTGTAAAATGCACAACCGCTTTCAAAAAAGTGGGTAGGAAATAAATTATGAAAAATGAAAATTAGCTAATTAGCTTAACCCATTACAACTTCAACAGTAACTTCTTTCTTATCTGTTGGTAATGGAATCATGTTGCCGGCAACGGAAACACCGTCGACCGTCATGGAAGAAACGCCTTTTTCCACATGTTTTGGATTCTTCACTGTAATATGATAAGTAACTCCACGGAAATCACGTTTGGCTTCAAAACCATCCAAAGTAGATGGAATACATGGATCAACAACCAATCCGTCATAATCCGGACGGATGCCAAGAATGTACTGGGATACATCCAGGAAAGTCCATGCTGCGGTACCTGTAAGCCAGCTGTTCTTTGCTTCACCGAAATTCTTTGCATCTTTACCGGCAATCATCTGGGAGTATACATAAGGTTCGGTGCGGTGAATCTCGCTGATATCTTCAATATAAGCAGGACAGGTTCTTGTATATACCTGCCATGCGCGATTGCCTCGTCCGACAACGGTCTCTGCAATGGAGATCCATGGATTGTTGTGGCAGAAGATACCGGCATTTTCTTTATATCCTGGTGGATAAGAAGAAATTTCACCGAGTTCTACATGATATCTATGGTAAGCAGGCTGCAGTAATACAATGCCGTATTTGGTGTCGAGATATTTCTCAACGGACTGCATAGCCTTCAGACAGTTGCCTTCTTTCAGACCGATTTCTGCCATAACGCAGAATCCCTGAGGCTCGATGAAAATCTTGCCTTCTTCGCATTCCTTAGAACCAATCTTGTTCTTATAGTGATCGTATGCGCGAAGGAACCATTCGCCGTCCCATCCGGCATCGAGAACTGTTTTTTCCATGTCTGCGATGGCTTTCTCTGCCAGGGCTGCTTCTTCATCCAGTCCGCGGTGGCGGCAGATTTCAACGTAATCTTTACCATAACGGACAAACATGCCTGCGATGAAAACAGATTCTGCATTTGGACCCTCGGATGGTCCGAATGTCTGGAAAGATTCTCCAGGTTCTGTCGAGAAGCAGTTTAAGTTCAGACAGTCGTTCCAGTCTGCACGACCGATCAGCGGCAGACCATGCGGTCCAAGATGATCAATAGTATAGTGGAAGGACCGTCTCAGGTGCTCCATGAAATCGGTTGCCTTGGATGGATCGCTGTCATATGGTGTCATCTCATCAAGGATTGTGTAATCACCGGTTTCTTTTATGTAAGCAGCAGTTCCTGCGATCAGCCATAATGGATCATCGTTGAATCCGCTTCCGATATCGGAATTACCCTTCTTGGTAAGTGGCTGGTACTGATGATAAGCACTTCCGTCTTCGAACTGGGTTGCTGCAATATCCAGAATACGTTCCCTTGCACGATCCGGAATCAGGTGAACAAATCCCAACAGATCCTGACAGGAGTCGCGGAATCCCATGCCGCGTCCGATTCCTGATTCAAAATAAGATGCAGAACGGCTCATGTTAAAGGTTACCATACACTGGTACTGATGCCATACATTGACCATACGGTCGAGTTTCTCTTCGGAAGAAGATACGGTAAAATGGGATAAAAGTTCGTCCCAGTATTCTTTTAATTTTGCAAGTGCAGCATCGGTTTTTTCCTTGGTATCGAATTCGGCCATCAGCTTTTCGGCAGGTGCGCGGTTGATAATACCATCTTCCGGACGTCCAATCCATTTTTCTTCTACCGGATTCTCAACATAAGCGAGAATGAAAACAAATGTTTTGCTTTCGCCAGGTGCAAGAGAAACTTTCAAATGATGGGAACCTACCGGAGCCCAGCCGCTTGCTACAGAATTCTTGGAAGTGCCGGTTACAACAACTTCCGGAGCAGAGTTTTCACCGTATGCACCGAGGAAAGAATCACGATCGGTATCATATCCCTCTACCGGAGCATTGACTGCATATAATGCATAATGATTCCGGCGTTCACGGTACTCTGTCTTGTGATAGATGGCAGATCCGTGGATCTCAACCTCACCGGTGGAGAAGTTACGCTGGAAGTTAGTCATATCATCCATAGCATTCCACAGACAGAACTCTACATAAGAAAATACAGAGAATTCTTTTGGAGCATCACTCTGGTTTGTAAGCGTCAGTTCGTTGATCTCACAACTGCGTCCGACCGGTACGAAAGCGGTCAGTTCTGCCTGCAGCTGATTCCTGGTGCTGCGGAACGTAGAATAACCCATTCCATGATGGCATTCGTAGGAATCCAGATCGGTCTTTGTTGGCATCCATCCAGGATTCCAGATGGTGTCATTCTCCTTAATATAGTAGTAATGTCCATTGCTGTCATAAGGAACATTATTGTAACGATAACGTGTCAGACGAAGAAGCTTCGCATCTTTATAGAAACTGTAACCTCCGCATGTATTGGAAATCAGAGAGAAAAAATCCTCGGATCCCAGATAGTTGATCCATGGGAGTGGAGTCTTTGGGGATGTGATGACATATTCTTTTCTGGCATCATCAAAATATCCGTATTTCATAAATAACCTCCATTGATAATATATTTATACTGTGTTTACGTAACAATCAAATCGAAAACGATTAAGTAATCAATTTCTTAAGATAGAGTATATCTTTTAAAAGCAGAAAAAGCAACAGGAAAAGCCTATAAATAGGCAAATATGGCATATTGAACAAAAAGCGTAACAGGAAATACAGCAAAGTGACAAACACCATCGAAACAGCAAAATAAAGCTGATAATACGAAAACGTGTAAGTACACCATAAATATAAAGTAAAAAGAGTTATTTCTAGAATTTTCAGGGTAAAATATGCACAAAAAGTAGGGTAATAAAGTGTGAAATGTGCCGAAACAAACAAAAACAGTTGCAATTGTCTGACATTGGGGGTATAGTAAAGCTACGAAAACGATTAAGCAAGTTTTCAGAAACAGGAGGAATGAATGGTATCTTTAAAAACAATCGCTCAAAAATGTGGAGTGTCCACTGCGACGGTAAGCAAGGCCTTAAATGGTCATAAAGATATCAGCCAAGAGACAAAAGACCGGGTTAAGAAAGTTGCGGATGAACTTGGATATTTTCCAAATGCCGCAGCCAGAGCATTAAAAACGAACCGTTCCTATAATATAGGAGTTCTCTTCGAGGAAGAAGCTGGAAGAGGTCTGACCCATGAATATTTCTCCGGAGTATTGAATGGATTGAAAGTACAGGCGGAAAAGCAGGGATACGATATCACCTTTATCAATACCTGTTATGAGAATAGGAAGATGTCCTATTACGAACATTGCAGATACCGGAATTTTGAGGGCGTCGCAATTGTCTGTGCCGATTTTAATGATCCCGATGTCATGGAGCTGATGAACAGTGAGCTGCCGGTAGTGACCATCGATTATGTACATCATAATTGCACTGCAGTATGCTCCAACAATATACAGGGTATGGAAGACCTTGTGAAGTATATTTACAGTCAGGGACACCGAAAAATTGCATACATACATGGTCAGGATGGTTCCTATGTAACAAGAGACCGGCTGGCGAGCTTTTACCGGACGGTAGATGAGCTTGGACTGGTAATCCCGGATGAGTATATCCGGACAGCTGATTATCTCGAAACCAAAGGAGCCGCAAAGCAGACAAAAGAATTATTGAATCTGCAGGACGCACCGACCTGTATCATTTATCCGGATGACACCTCTTTAATAGGAGGAAGAAATGTCATCATTGAGATGGGACTTCGAATCCCAAAAGATATATCCGTAGCAGGATATGATGGAACGAGAATGTCGCAGCTGCTTCATCCGAAGCTTACAACGATTCGCCAGAATACGGAGATCATTGGAACAGAAGCTGCAGCAAGACTGATTCACACCATCGAACAACCGCGAACAACTCTCGTTGAGAGAGTCGTTATAGAAGGAAGTCTGATACCGGGAAAATCCGTAGGGGAGATACGAAAGTAGCTGATTTTTATCTGGGAAGGAAATTCCTACAAAAACAAACAATCGGTCGCAAGGCCACATATATGAAGGAGGAGGTTTTTCATATGAAGAAGAAAATCGTCAGCGCATTATTATGTGCAACAATGGTAGCAACAATGTTTGCAGGATGTGGAAGCTCAGGAGATTCTGGAGATACTCCAAAGGATAGTTCACAGGCATCAAGTGATCCTGCAGTATCCGACAGTTCGGATGACGGAAAAGTCCTTAATATCTATTGCTGGAATGAGGAGTTCAAGAGCCGTATTACAGATCACTATCCTGGATATGAAGAAGTAGATGCTACACATGGTAAGATCGGTGATGTAGAGGTTAACTGGAACATTACACCAAATGATGATAATGCATACCAGAACAATCTGGATACAACATTATTAAATCAGGCAGATGCAGCAGCAGACGACAAGATCGACTTATTCTTAGTTGAAGCTGATTACGCATTAAAGTATGTAGACAGTGAGTACACATTGCCAGTAAAAGATCTTGGTATTACTGACGATGATCTGTCAAAACAGTATCAGTACACAAAGGATATCGTAACCGATTCCAAGGGAACATTAAAAGGCTTATCATGGCAGGGCTGTCCGGGCGTTCTCTTCTATAACAGAGAAGCAGCTAAGGAAGTACTTGGAACAGATGATCCGGATGAAGTTCAGAAGTATGTTAAGGATTGGGATACTTTTAACGATACTGCTAAGAAGATGAAAGATGCCGGATACAAGATGACATCTTCTGTAAATGATACATATCGTGTATATTCTAACAACGTATCTACAAAGTGGGTAAACGATAAAAAGATCACAATCGACGACAACATTATGAAGTGGGTTGAGGATTCTAAGGCACTTTACGATGCAAAAGAAACAAGTTCTGCAGAACTTTGGAGTGATGACTGGAAGAAGGGCTTCTATCCGGAAGGAAAAGTATTCTGCTACTTTGGACCAGCATGGTTAGTAAACTTCTCAATGGCAGCAGACACAGAAGGATCTATCGGTTATGACGGTGGCTGGGGCGCAGCTCAGGGACCACAGGGCTTCTTCTGGGGCGGTACATGGATCTGTGCAGCACAGGGAACAGATAACGCAAGCTTAATCAAAGACATTATGTTAAAGATGACAACTGACGATGACATCATGAAAGATATCGTAGTTAAGGATGATGATTTCGTAAACAACAAGACAGTTATGGAAGCTATGGCAAATGATTCAAGCTACAGCAGCAAGATTCTTGGTGGTCAGAACCCATTAAGCATGTACTGTGCAGGTGTTGAAAATCTTGACTTAAGCAATCTTTCTTCTTACGATCAGGGATGTAACGAGGAATTCCAGAACGCTATGAAGGGCTACTTCGAAGGAAGTGCAACATTAGACGAGGCACTGGATCAGTTCTATAAAGCAGCTGAAGAGAAATATCCAGAATTATCTCACTAATATTGTTCGACTGAATTTGACAAATAACAAATAAAAAGAATGTGCCTGCCGCACCGAAAGGGAGGCAGGCACAATTCATATGTCAGGTTTTTTGTGAAGGTCTGACATGGGAGGTATTTTTATGAAGAAAAGTGGAGGAAAAGCAGTCAGATATAATAAATGGGGATATATATTTCTGATCCCGTTCATTGCGGTGTATATTATCTTTCAGTTGATACCGCTTGTTACAACAATCTATTACAGCTTTTTTGAAAACTACATGTCAGGACTGACACAGGTCGGACCTAACTTTGTTGGATTTGAAAATTACAGAAAGTTATTTACCGGCGGGGACGTCTGGGTATATTTTAAGAATACGATGGTGCTTTGGATTATGTGTTTTATTCCACAGATTTTCCTCTCCTTATTATTAGGCGCCTGGTTCTCAGATACCCGCCTCAAAATTAAAGGTTCCAGATTTTTTAAGACAGTTATTTATCTTCCGAACCTGATCATGGCATCTGCATTCTCTATGTTATTCTTTACATTATTTGCAGATGGAGGACCAATTAACTCTCTGTTGATGCAGATTGGATTTATTTCCGAGCCATATAAATTTTTGTCACATACAGGAAGTGCGAGAGGCTTGATTGCATTGATGAACTGCCTGATGTGGTTTGGTAATACTACCATTCTTTTGATGGCTGGTATGATGGGAATTGATACATCGCTCTTTGAAGCAGCAGAAGTAGATGGTGCAACGTCTACACAGGTATTTTTCAAAATTACATTACCGCTTCTTCGTCCGATTCTCGTATATGTAATCATTACATCATTGATCGGTGGTATTCAGTTGTTCGATGTGCCACAGATTTTAACAAATGGTACGGGAGATCCGATGCGTTCAACCATGACATTGATTATGTACTTGAATAAACACTTATATAGTAAGAACTATGGTATGGCAGGAGCCTTGTCTGTAGTACTGTTTATCCTTACCGGAATCTTAAGTCTCATTATCTTTAAGGTGACAGGTAATGATAAGAGGAAGGGGTGAGTAACATGGCAGACAACAAAAACAATGGATTAAAAAAAGGCGTTGGTCTCCATGCAAGACGAGTAATCGCCTATATCGTATTAATAATTATTACATTCTTCTGTTTGTTCTGGTTCTACATATTATTTATTAACGCAACCAGATCAAACGGAGAGCTGCAGTCAGGATTTCAGGCACTTCCAAGTACCCATTTTATGGATAACTGGAAAAATCTGGTAAAAGGAACGCTTCCTATTTGGAATGGTTTGTTCAACAGTTTGATTATTGCGACATTTAGTGCAATCCTGTGTGTATATTTTTCGACGATGACAGCATATGCGATTCATGCATATGAGTTTAAGTTAAAGAAATATATTTATCCGTTTATCCTTGCGGTTATGATGATTCCAACACAGGTTACTGCACTTGGATTTATCAAGCTGGTAAATAAGATGGGACTGATGGATTCATTCATCCCTCTTATCGTTCCAACAATTGCAGCACCGGTTACTTTCTTCTATATGAAACAGTATATGGAGAGTTCACTGCCGGCATCACTGATTGAGGCAGCCAGAATGGATGGCTCCGGTGAGTTCCGTACATTTAACAGTGTGGTTCTTCCGATTATGAAACCAGCGATCGCCGTACAGGCAATTTTCACATTCGTAAGCAGCTGGAATAATTACTTCACTCCGGCACTTGTATTACATAATGACAAGAAAAAGACATTGCCTATTCTGATTGCACAGCTTCGTGCAGCAGACTGGTTGAAGTTTGATATGGGTCAGGTTTATGTAATGATCGCATTCTCAATCTTCCCAGTTATCATTGTGTACTTATTCTTATCAAGATACATTGTACAGGGTGTGGCAGTTGGAAGTGTAAAAGGATAAAAGGGTTACTGAAATGGGCAGTGCACATGGAAATTCCAGTGCACTGTTCTTTTTTGCATTTACGAGGCACTGTTTTTAGTATAAAATATAAAAGAACTTGAATAGAGTACAATCAAATGAAATGGAGACATATAATGGAAGACTTATTTGAAAAATTAAAAGATAGAGAATCCTTTGATGCATATTGGAATGAAAACTATGTTCCAATCGCATATGCCGATGTAAAGGATGCATATGAGGATTTTGTCAAAGCATCGGATAAACATATTTTTGTATCAGATTATGAAGAAAGTGGCAATATAAACAGAGATGATTTTATGGACAATCTGTCACAGACAGCACAGTTTACATTTCAGGACAGTCTGACGGAAGCTTTCTATGATAAGAACCCAGATTTGTATGAGACGGCATTTGCGATCTATGAAGAAGCGCAGATGAACGGTGGAAATGATGAAAATATCGCAGCGACATTTCATGAAGAATACAACCGTCTGTACAAAGAATTTCTGCTTGCAATGTATGATGCAATGTTTTAAAAGGAGAAGGCTATGGCTACATTAGGAAATCCAAAAAATACAATTGAAGTGCTGCAGAAGTATCACTTCAATTTTCAAAAAAAATTCGGTCAGAATTTCCTGATCAATACGAGCATACTCGAAGAGATTATTGATGCGGCAGAAATCACGAAAGAGGATTTCGTTTTGGAGATTGGTCCGGGAATCGGAACGATGACACAGTATCTTTGTGAGGCTGCCAGAGAGGTGGTTGCGGTAGAGATTGATACAAATCTGATTCCGATTCTAGGCGATACATTGTCTGCGTATGATAATGTAGAGGTGATGAATGCTGATATTCTCAAAGTGGATATTGCAAAACTTGCAGACGAACGAAATGGCGGTAAACCGATCAAAGTAGTGGCAAATCTGCCATACTACATCACAACCCCGATTATTATGGGGCTTTTTGAAAGTCATGTTCCAATTGACAGCATTACGATCATGGTGCAGAAAGAAGTGGCGGATCGTATGCAGGAAGGACCGGGAAGCAAAGAATATGGTGCGCTGTCACTGGCTGTGCAGTATTATGCAAAGCCGGAGATCGTTGTAAATGTACCGCCGAGCTGTTTTATGCCACAGCCGAAAGTGGGAAGTGCAGTCATCCGGTTGACAAGACATGAGAATCCACCGGTGGATGTGGATAATGAAAAACTTATGTTTCAGGTGATCCGCGCATCGTTTAACCAGAGAAGAAAAACACTTGCCAACGGACTCAACAATTTCGGAAGTTTTTCTTTGGGAAAAGAAGAAATTCAAAAGAGTATCGAGGAGCTTGGCGTACCGGTAAATATCCGTGGCGAGGCGCTTTCGTTGGAACAGTTCGCAAAGCTGAGTAATATTATCAATGCAAAAATGAAACATGATTAGTTACCGTGTATAAAAGTTCACAGGGTGGAAATACTGAAATCAGAATAATTTGATGATGGAGGAAAGCCCTATGAAAAAACAACAGTATATAGCTGCTGTCGCATGCCTTGTGGCAGGAGCAATTGGTTTTGCAAGTGTGTATGCAACGGAAAAAAATCAGGAAAAGCGTAATGACAGTGATTACGCAGTCCAGCAGGAATCCACGGAGCAGTTGTCTGCGGCATCATATGAAATCAAGCCAAAGAGTGACAAGAAGGTAGAGACTGCGCCGGAAATAGAAAATGATGCTGTAAAGGTTTCTGAAAAGGAGAAGCCGGAGACAGAAGCAACGGAAGAAAAAGAGGACAATGCAAAAAAGACAAAAAAAACAGAGACTGTAGCAACCGCAGCGGAAAACAGTCTGCATTTTGACACGAAAAAAGGTATGCAGTGGCCACTCGAAGGAGAGATTCTTTTGGATTACAGTATGGATGCCACAGTGTATTTTCCGACTTTGGAGCAGTACCGCTATAATCCGGCAATTGTTATCTCCGCGGCAGTCAATGATAAGGTAAATACCGTTGCAAAAGGAAAAATTACCGATATTTCGGAAAACGAAGTGACCGGGTGTACGGTAAAGCAGGATCTGGGAGACGGCTATACCGCCATCTATGGACAGTTAAAAGAACTTAATTTTAAAAAGGGCGATATGGTAGAAGCAGGACAAACCATTGGCTATGTAGGAGAACCTACCAAATACTATTCCACAGAGGGAAGTAATGTGTATTTCGAACTGCAGAAGGATGGAAAGCCGGTCAATCCAAAGGAATATCTGCCGGAAATGCCTATGAACACATTGGATTAGGAAGAACCTATTTGACTTTACTTTGATTTTTGATACAATTAAGGGTGCTTTTTTTAAAAGCACCTTTTAAATTTTGCTGAGGAACAGATTGGATCGGGAGAGTCTGGTCTGTTACGAAAAGGGGGCCGCAGAATGAATTTTGATAATTATACAAAAGAAGTGAATGAGTGGAGAAAGCTTGTGCTTCAAAGTCGAGGGATTGATGCGGCACAGACCTTACAGTACAGCGGAAAAATCATAGCGTATGGAGAGCAGCATAACGATGCTTCTTTGCTTGGGTTTGGCTACTTTTACAGTGGAGAAACATATTTTACACTCAATGATGGCAGCCATTTTTTTGAGACGATGAACCGTGCATTGTCTTATCTGGATCAGGCAGAGGAGTGGGATCTGATGGTGCGCTGCTACAATTATCTGGGAATTGCCGCGATGAACCGTGGTAACTCACCAATTGCGCTGGACTATTACTTAAACGGATTAAATTTTGCAAAAGAACATCAGATTGAAGAATTAATTATTTATTTGTACATAAATATGGGAATGCTTTATAACGAGTGCGGACGTTATAAGGATGCAGAGGAATCCCTGCGGGAGGCTTATGCGTGTGTACAAAAGAACCCGGAAGATGAGACATATCATACATACATGATCGGCATATATAATAATTTGATTCGGAGTCTTGTATTTCAAAATCGACTAAAGGAAGTGGAACCCATACTGGAACAGATCCATCAGGTACACTGGCTCTATTGTGAAGTATACGATAAATTGTCAATCTGTTGTGTGGAGGTATTGTATTATCATCAATTGGGGGATGTTGCCCATAGAGATGAAAGTGTTCGCATGATAGATGAAATACTTCCGGAGAATCTGGTAGTTCTGGATCTTTTTAACGATTTTTACAATTGTTGCACGGTTCTTTTAGAGACAGATCTGGATGCATCGTTCTGGCACATAATCGAAGTGTTAGAGCCTCTGGCACGCAATTTCAACATTATTAATCTGCAATTGAAAATACTGTCTTTAAAAATGCAGTTTTATCGTAAACATGATCAGAGCGCAGAGTTTTTGCAGGCGGCAGGATTGTATTACGAGCTTTCTACCCGCATGGAGAATGAGGCGCGCGGTATTATGGGAAATGTAATTGAACTGCGCAAAAAGCTGGAGTCGGTCAAGAAAGCCCGGAAGAAGGCAGAGCAGGAGAAAATGATTCTGCAAAAGAAATCGGAACTGGATGCACTGACCGGTATGGCGAACCGCTACCGTCTGAATGATTTTTCCGATGAGATTTTTGCACAGGCGCTGCAGGATGAGACTCCGCTTGCAGTAGAAATTCTGGATGTGGATTATTTTAAAGAATTTAATGACAATTATGGACATCAGCGTGGGGATGAATGTCTGTTGACGATTGCGAATGTGATTAAAAAACTGACAGAAGAGTACAATGCTTTTTGCGCACGTTATGGTGGGGATGAGTTTGTAATCATTATCAAGGGAATTTCCCATGATGAGATGATTGCTTTTTGCTCGAAACTGCGTGAGCGTGTGCTCGAGTGTGGATTGGAACATCGATACTCCAAAGTTATGCCAATGGTCACAATTTCTCAGGGAGCCTGCTGGGGAATTCCGCTGAGAGGAAACCGTATGTGGGATTATCTGCATGCGGCAGATGATATGTTGTATAAGGTCAAAAATTTCAGCAGAAATAATTATTGCATCGGAGACGTTATGGAATCCGATGATATTGTGATGGATTTATCACAATGATACATGTTAACAAGCAACGAAAAGGAAAAGAATGGAATCAGTTAAATTTGAAGAATTAGGTTTATACCCGCAGCTTCTGCGGGCGATTAAGGAGATGGGATTTGAGGAGGCAACACCGATTCAGGCACAGGCCATTCCGGTCGTAATGAGTGGTGTGGATGTGATCGGTCAGGCACAGACAGGAACCGGCAAGACGGCTTCCTTTGGCATTCCGCTTCTTATGAAAGTGGACCCGAACAATAAAAAGACACAGGCAATCGTGCTTTCTCCTACAAGAGAGCTGGCAATCCAGAGCGCGGAGGAGATTCGCAAGCTTGCCAAATATATGCATGGGATCAAAGTACTTCCGGTATATGGAGGACAGGATATCGGACGTCAGATCAAGGCGTTAAAAGGCGGAGCAACGATTATCATTGGTACACCGGGACGTATTATGGATCATCTGCGTCGTAAAACAATCCGCTGTGATCATGTGAACACCATCGTGCTCGATGAGGCAGACGAGATGCTCAATATGGGATTCCGTGAAGATATTGAAACAATTTTATCGTATATCACAAACGAAGACCGACAGACTGTGCTTTTTTCTGCAACCATGCCAAAGCCGATTTTGGATATTACAAAGAAATATCAGAAGAATGCGACCACCATCAAAGTGACAAAGAAGGAACTTACGGTTCCGAATATTGACCAGTACTATTATGATGTGCGTCGTAATGATAAGGTCGATGTACTGACAAGACTGCTGGATTACTACAATCCGAAGCTTTCTTTGGTATTTTGTAACACAAAGCGTATGGTCGATGAACTTGCCGCTGAGTTACAGGGACGCGGATATGCGGCAGAAGGCATTCACGGGGATATGAAGCAGCAGCAGAGAGACCGTGTGATGAAGAGTTTCCGAAATGGAAGATGCGATATTCTCATCGCTACAGATGTGGCTGCGCGTGGAATCGATGTCGATGATGTGGAGGCAGTATTTAATTATGATCTGCCACAGGACAATGAGTACTATGTGCATCGCATCGGTCGTACGGGACGTGCAGGACGAACGGGACGGGCTTTTAATTTCGTAAAAGGCAAGGAAGTCTATAAGCTGAAAGAGATTCAGCGTTACTGTAAGACAAAGATTTATGCACAGCCAATTCCGTCGTCGGATGATGTGGCAGAAATCAAAGCAGAGAAAGTTCTCGGAGAAATCGGACAGATTATTGAAGAGGGTAAGTTAAATGACATGATCGATCTCATTGAGCGTCAGGTCAATAACAGTGATTATACAGCCATGGACATTGCAGCCGCATTTTTGAAGCAGGCAATCGGAGGAGTGGAACTTTCCAAAGAGGACCGGGATATCGAAGATGCATTGTCTGGTGACACCGGAGCCGAAGAAGGCATGGTGCGCCTGTTTATTAACATTGGAAAAAGCCAGAGAATCCGTCCGGGTGATATTCTCGGTGCGGTTGCCGGTGAGGCAAAAATTCCGGGCAAGCTGGTAGGTGCCATTGATATGTATGATAATTATACATTTGTTGAGGTACCACAGGAGTACGGAAAAGATGTACTCCGTGGCATGAAAAATGTCAAAATCAAAGGGAAATCGGTTAATGTTGAGCCGGCGAATGCGCGTTAAGGACAACGGAGAAAACATTTTTATGATCTTCGTAGTCCACGCGGATACGTCCGCCGTGATTGGCGACAATGCTGCGGGCAATTGACAGACCAAGACCATAGTGGCCGTTGTCTTCACGCGCTTCATCCGCACGGAAAAAGCGTTCGAAGAGACGGTCACGTATTTCTTCCGGAATTGGATCACCGGAATTAGCAACCTTAAGATAAAATTTCTTTGCCTGCATATAAGCGCGAATAACAATTTCACCAGACTCTGGTGTGTAGCTGATCGCATTGTTCAGCAGAATGGATAGAAGATTCTGAATCTGATCTTCGATTCCATCGATATACATTTCTTCCTGAATTTCCGCAGTCATGCGGATTTTTTTCTCGTATGCAACACTTTCCATTGGATAGATAATATCATATAAAGCTTCGTCCACACGAAATCGTTTCGGCAGGGTCTGGTTTTGTGCAGTATCCAGGCGCACAAGTGTAAGCATTTTGTTTACAAGAACAATCATGCGTTCCGTTTCCTGATGAATATATTCCAGATGTTTGTTATCTGCAGAAATCTCTTTTTGCAGAAGCTGTGTGTTGGCGCGAATGACTGCAAGTGGTGTTTTCAGTTCGTGGCTGGCATTTGAAATAAATTTCTTCTCGGAACTGATCATGTCCTCGATTGGTTTTGTCAGCCAGCGGGATACGAGTCGACCGGACAAAACGAAGACCATAATTCCACCTACAAGTAACAGACTGCATATTCCAATGGTTGGCAATGTCGCCTGAAAAGCAGTAGAACCGCTGATGAGAATCATGTAGCGTTTGTGTTGTTTGAATTTAAACCGATAGATGTATGCGTAACGTAAAAAATGTTTGTGCCCTTTCCAGTTTGCTGCAAGACGTCTGCCTTCTTTCATCAAATCTTTTTCCGACTTATTGGAAAAGGTGTGAAAAAGAATGTGTGGCTGAAATTCAGAATCCAGAGAATAGACACAATAATCAATCCCGTCGAGATCCGAAGTAGCACCTTTATTTTTAATGAAATTTTTCCATTTGGTCTCTTTTATTGCGTAACGAACATCTACTTTTACATCCATCAGATTACTTCGATATACGCTATTTACATATATGGCTAAAACACCAAGCCAGGTGATAGAGAGAAGTAATACAAAAAGGACACAGATATTTTTTTGCAATTTTTTAATCATTGGCTACCTCCAGAATATATCCTACGCCACGGACGGCGCGGATCGTTACGTTGACCTGCAAGTGGTGAAATTTTCTACGCAAAAAAGAAATATAGACTTCCACATTGTTGTATTCTGCGTTGGAATCATATCCCCATATTTTTGTTGCAATCTGCTCTTTTTCAAGTACCTGATTCTGATTGATCAACAGAAATTCGCAAAGCTGCATTTCTTTTCCACTTATTTTCATGGTTTTTCCGGTGCTGGTGTTGGAAAGTTCGCAGGTATTGGGATCAAAGGACAGGTTCCCGGCATGCGGACGAAGAATATCCTGATGGATGCGTCGGCGGCTGATCACCTGAATCCGCATGAGCAGTTCCTGAATTTCAAATGGTTTGGTGACATAATCGTCTGCACCGACAGTGAATCCCTGTATTTTATCATCGAGTTCTGTGCGGGCGGAGAGAATGAGGACGGGGACATCATTTCCATCCCGGCGAAGGGAGGAAAGAACGTCATATCCGTTCATCTTCGGGAGCATCAGATCCAGAATGATCAGATCGTAGATACCACTTGCAGCATCTTCATATCCCTGCAGACCATCGTTTGCAATATCAACCATATAATTTTCATCGCGTAAAGCGTCGGCAATGGTATCTGCCAGCCGGACGCTGTCTTCAATTATTAAAATGCGCATGTTATTCTCCTTTTGCTTGTATTATAAATAGGCGATGGCAACACAGAAGTTTCCCAAATGCCTATTTATTACCATTATAAAGAAATTTTAAAAATTCTTTCAAGGCTTTTTCAAGGAATCCTCTTTATGATGTAGACTATATCAATGATTGTGTCAAGTTTTCTATGAAAGTTTGACATGCAGCGTCAGCCCGTTTTCTGTAAGCAAATTATGCATGGCTGATGTTCAGGAACGGAGGAAACACAAATGAAAACACTTTATTTACATATAGGCTCACCGAAGACTGCGACCTCTTCCATTCAGAAATTTTTAGCACAAAACCGGGAAGTTCTTGAAAGCAAGGGATATGTTTTTCCAAAATCTCTGCACCGGTATCTGAATGTAAATTCCCGTCGCAATGGCCATTTTCTTGTCAGGAAAGTGGAAAAAGCAGAGGGTGGCAGAGATCATGAACTGGAAAAACAGTACCTGCAGGAAGGGTATGACCTTATTGTTAATGAATTTCAAAAATACGATCATGTCATTCTTTCCGATGAGTCTGTCTGGTATGCGTCCAGCTATCCGTGTAAAGATCTGTTTACGGATTTAAAAAAGCAAGCAGATGCCAATCACTATCAGGTCAAAATTATCGTATATCTTCGCCGGCAGGATACCTTCTTTTTGTCACGCTGGAATCAGGCGGTAAAACAAAATGTCGGGTATGGTTGCGTATTGTCCTGTGATGAGTATATAAGGAAAACCTTGAAAAAAGATGGAAAAATTTTAAATTATGCACACAAACTGGATCAGATTGCAGACATTTTTGGAGCCGACAATCTGATTGTGCGCAGATTCGAACCTGCGGGCTGGGTGGATGGTTCTATCATTCATGATTTTATGGAGGCAATTGGTCTCCCGGTTACGGATGAGTTTCTGGAACTGGAAGAAGATGCAAATCTTCGATTGGGAAAAAATGAGACGGAAATCAAGCGTATCGTGAATACGGTTCCAAATTTGAGCAGAGAAGAAGTGGCTTATCTGGGACAGGCATTAAAGACACTTTCAACAGATGGAGCAAAAGAAAAACCATCAGAGATGCTTTCGGTAGAGGAATTGGAAGATTTTCTTGCACCATATGAAGCGGGAAATGCGTATGTTGCAGAGACATATCTCAAAGATGGGAAACCGCTTTTTTCACAACAGATTAAGAATGTTCCGAAGTGGGATGCGGACAATCCACAGATGCTTCCGGATGTGATCGCATTTTTCTCTTCGGTATCCATTGATCTTTATCGCAGGAGTGCGGAGCAGGAAACAGAAATTCGTAAGCTGCAAAAAGAGACGGAACGGCTGCGATATGAAAATGAACGTCTTAGAAATCGTTTTATGCAGTTTATGTGGAAAGCGAAACATCCATTCCGTACCTTGTGGAACAAGCTATGGAGACGCAGGGCATAGAAGAACTGGAAATGTACGAAGTTAAAAAATTTTAAAATCGAAGTGGCAGGAAAAGAAAATGGAACGAAATCTTACATGGCATAATATGGACATAGACCGAACATTAAGGGAACAACAGATGGGGCAGAATGCCTGTACAATTTGGATGAGCGGTCTGTCGGGAGCGGGGAAGTCAACCATTGCGAATGCGTTGGAAAAGCGTTTGTATGCAATGGGAAAGAAGACCATGCTTTTGGATGGGGACAATGTACGTATGGGATTAAACAGTAACCTTGGATTTTCCGATGAGGACCGGATAGAGAATATTCGGCGGATTGCAGAGGTTGCGAAGCTCATGAACGATGCGGGACTGATTGTGATTACCGCATTTATCTCTCCGTACCGGCAGGATCGCAGAAATGCGAAAAAGATCATTGGAGAAGGATTTCGGGAAGTATATGTCAGTACTTCAATTGCAGAGTGTGAAAAGCGGGATGTCAAAGGCTTATATAAGGCTGCACGAGAAGGGAAAATTGCGCATTTTACGGGAATTACCAGTCCTTATGAAGTGCCGGAGCGTCCGGATGTTGCAGTGGATACAGCGGAAATGGATGTGGAAGCATGTGTGGATCATATATTGAATCAGCTCGGATGTGCGTTGTAGCATCTGGTATGAAAAAATTCAGACGTTTTCTGAGATCCATGTTTTATATTGGTTGTATTGGGTTTGGTGGGGGAAGTGCACTGATTCCGATTATAGAGCAGGAAATTGCAGAGAAGCAGGGACTAGACGCGAAACAAAATATAGATAAAGATGTCGTTGTTGCCAGTATTACGCCCGGTGCGTTGCCGGTAGAAATTGCGACATCGATTGGACGAAGAGGATTCGGACGGAAAGGAATGATTGCGGGAGCTGTGATGATGGCGCTGCCGGGGACGGTGCTGACAGTTCTTCTTGTGACTATTCTTTCGGTCTTTCAGGAACAGATTCTAGGTGTGGTACAAATGGTTTCGGTTGTTGTTTCGGCATTTATCATATATATGCTTATGGCGTATATCCGGAATATGTTAAAGTCCTGCGCGGAGGACGGAAAAAGCAGAAAACGAAAAGCGGTGGCTTTGATGCTGGGCATTTTTGTGTTGTCTTTTTTTGTATCTACCATGCAGGTGCTGGTGCTTGCCTTTTTTGGAATCTTTTTCACGAGGGGAAATTACTGTCGCAAAAATATGTTATTGCTGGCAATCACTTCAGCAATGTATTTGTTTACCAATAGTATTTATTTTGGAGCAGAATATATTGCGCTCCGTTATATGGTTAATATTCTTATGGCAATATTAAGTATTTATGGGATTTGTTGCAATATCAGGGAAAATCAGTGGAAGGGTAAGGCTGACCGCAAAGAAATTGGAAAAGATGTCGGAATATGGCTGCTGTTTTTTCTTATTCTCATAATTCCGGCGGTAGTTGCAAGTCGATCTGCAATTGTCTTTTCAGGAGAAGGAGTGCTTTCTACATGGGCATCTTTTGGGGGTGGTGATGCGTATCTGACCATCGCAGATGGCTTTTTTGTCGAGGGAGGTTTTATTACGGGGCAGCAGTATTATGGATATATTGTGCCTGCGGTAAATGTGCTTCCCGGATCTATTTTGTGTAAGACACTGGCAGCAGTCGGGTATTATGTGGGATGGAACACCGGTGGAAATGCGGTTGTTGGAGTTTTGTTTGCAATCGCGGGATTTGGCTGCAGTATTGCGGCGTCCTGCAGTTTTTTTATGCTGGCATATCATTTGTATGATTATCTGATTACATTACAGGTATTCCGGATTATCCGCAAATGGATCCGGCCAATGATCGCGGGTCTTCTTATGAAGGTCATGGTTATGCTTTGCATGCAGAGTGCACAAATATTATATTTATGGTGGAAATAAAATAGTGTATATGAAAGAGGTAATATATGAAAAAAATAATAGTCAAACTGATTGTTCTATGTATGATAGTATGTAGCGTTTTAACAACAAAAACAGAGAATTATAGTGCAAAAACATTAGATGGAAAATCGCCAATTCAACCAGTGCAATATCAAAAAATACTCGGGAAAGGAATGGATGTTGATTGGTCTAAGACGAAAAAAGGACGAGAGGCATATAGTGCAAAGGTTGTAAAGGATTTCAAAAAGGCAGGAATTAGCCATGTAAGAATACGAATAAAGGATGAAATCTCAGAGCAATTATTGGAAAGTTTAGATAAGCAGGTCAATGATTGTCTGGCACAGGGAATAATTCCAATTATTGCATACCAGGCAAATGGATTTAAAAACGATGTTTCAGAGGAGAAAATGAATCGGGTTGTGGAATGGTGGACTGCGATGGCTGAACACTATCAGACTGCATCGCATTTTTTATCATTTGATATGATGATTGAGTGCACAGATGCACTAAATAAGAATCCGGAAAAATTAAATGAACTTTATGAAAAGGTAGTGACTGCAATTCGGAAGACGAATCCAAAAAGAATTCTTATGATGTCACCACGTGTTCGTTCCGATGCACAATATTTAAGTGAATTGGTAATTCCAACACATGCAAATGGATACATGATGGCAGAATGGCATTTTTATGCGTCTGGTCCAAGTAAAGAAAATGAAAGAAAATTGTGGACAAAAGGTACAGAAAAAGAAAAAAATCTCATTCGGGAGAAAATTAATCTTGCATTAAAGTGGCAGAAAAAAACCGGGATTCCAACATGGGTCGGAGCCTGGATGGCAGGAAATTATAATGATGGCGATGATTACAGCATCAAAGAACAAGTGATATTTGCCCATTTTATGACAACGGAGTTGGAAAAAGCCGGTATTCCTTTTGCGGTGAATGCAGATTCTCATTTTTATGATAGGGAAAAAGCAACCTGGGTGAAAGAAATGATACCATTGCGTGACTGCATATATACTTCCTATCAGCAGGCGGTCAAAGATTTATTTGTGGAAAGTGCAGGAAAAATAGTAAATGTTACAAAAAAGACCAGCACCAGTGCGACAATTGAATGGACCAGCATTAGCTGGAGTAAGCAGTATTTGCTTGAGGTTTCTACAAGTAAAAGTTTTAAATCGAAAAAAGTTTATACGGTAACTGGAGCGAAGAAAACAATTTCTGGATTGCAAAAGGGGAAGACCTATTATGTTCGTGTAAGAGGATGCTATACTTCTGGAGGGAAAAAAATATATAGCAAGTACAGTGCAGTCCGGCAAGCACGATAGAAAAAAGCATATGTGCATACATATGCTTTTAGGTCGTATTTGGAAGAAAATAACATTGACAGAAATGGCATCTTTTGGTTAGATATAAATTGTGCGCTTTGGGCACACGAAAGAAAAGACATAGTAAGATATACAGGAGATATACAATTGAAATTTTCAAAAGCAAAAGTAATGGTAGCAGGATTGGTACTGGCGGCGGCATGTGTGGTTGCCCCGCAGCAGTTAAAGGCAGAAGTTCCGGCAGCGCAGATGGATGGTGTCATGGGACAGAGCATGGAGGATGAGACAGTATATGAGGAAACGCCGAATCTGGATGCGTTGATTATGAAAGGAGCGGTTTCCAATTATTCCCTTCCGGCGACACAGGCCGCAACAAGTTCTTCTTATTCACAGGATTTTCTGGATAATTCTTTTACCACGGAAGGAACTTATACGAGTGCAACCTATTATCATAAAGTGGATTATGAAGATTATCAGTTATTTAACGGAATCGATGTTTCCTGGTGGCAGACAAAAGATAAAAAGGTAACATCAGTGAATTGGGAAAAAGCCCACGATGCAGGGATTGATTTTGCATTTGTCCGCGTAGGATCAAGAGATACGGCAGATGGCAGCATTTATTTTGATACCGCAGCGGATTCCCATATTCAGGCGGCTTTGGACAACGATATCAATATCGGGCTATATATTTTTTCTCAGGCACTTACAGAAAAGGAAGCAAGGGAAGAAGCTAATTTTGTATTAAAACAGCTGAAGAAATATGATTGGGATGTGACACTTCCAATCGTGATCGACCGTGAGAAAGGAAGTCATAATCGTCTGACTGGAGGAAAGTTATCCAAGACCAAGGAGACAGCTGTCTGCCAGGCTTTTGCAGACACGATTACAAAGGCGGGATATCAGGCGAGTGTATATGCATCATATGCATGGATCAAATCCTATATTGATACCGACTCGCTCGATAAATGTGGGATTTGGATTGCTCGTTATAATAATACAACGACCAGCAATTCCAAGAGTGGAAGTGCGTATGAAGATGTATTATATGATTATGATTTTTGGCAGTATTCTTCAATTTCCAGAGTCAGTGGGTATGCAGGAAATCTGGATGCAAATTTCTGGTACAAGGATACTGCTATCAAGACAAGCGGATTAAAGGCAGAGGCAGAATCTGCTTCCGGTCCGGTGAATTTAAGCTGGAGCAAGGCGGCTGCGGATGTGACAGGATACCGTGTATATCGGTACGATGCAACAGAGGATAAGTATGTTTATCTGAAATCGACAAAAAGCCGCAGTTATTCCGATGAGGATGTAAGATGTGGCAAGACGTACCAATATAGGGTGCGCTGTTACTGGACGATCGGAGGAACAAATTATTATGGAAATTATTCTTCTGTTGTATCGGTGACAACACCTCCGGCAAAAGTTTCCAATGTGAGCACAGAAAAGAAGAGCAGTACCTATCTGACACTTTCCTGGAAAAAAGTTTCCGGTGCGAGCGGATATCGTGTATACAAATATAATGCAAAGACAAAAGCTTATGAAAAAGTCACCACGATTGCAAGTGGAAGTACGACTTTATACAAAGTCACAGGACTTACATCTGCAACGGAGCATCAATTCAAGGTTCGCGCGTATAAAAAGGCAGAGGATACAACGGTGTGGGGAAGCTGTTCTTCGGTCTATAAAGAGAGTACGAATCCGCTCAAGACAAAGAACCTGAAATTGAGCACCAAGTCATCAGCAGTAACTTTAAGCTGGGGTAAGGTTGCCCGTTCCAGTGGATATGCAGTATATCGTTATGACAGTAAAACAAAGAAGTATGTAAGGATTGCTACCGTAAAAAGCGGAAAAACCGTTTCTTACAAGGATGCGAAGTTGAAAAAAGGATCGACGAAGCATTATAAGGTGCGTGCATACAAAACTTATAACGGAACCAATTATTACGGAACATATTCCGACATAGCATCAATCAAAGTAAAATAGTGATAAAATATTATGTGGCAACATAAATTTATTGAAATACGATAAATTTATGTTGCTTTTTATTATAATATAGGATATACTACAGAAAACGTAAATAATAATTTTATGAGGTGATGATTATGAAACAGACAAAAATATCATACTGGTTAAAGGGAATGACAATTTTGCTTGCTGTGATGGGCATTTTCTTCTTTGGTGCACTGACTGCGTATGCATTTCGGCTGAAAGCACAGGGAAATGTACTGTGGGGCTGGGTCGGATTCAGCTGGTATATCGCAGTACTGTGCTATCTCATTTTGTTTGAATTCTGGCGTGTCTGTACACAGATTGGAAAAGATAATTCCTTTTCCCTGGAAAATGCGAAGTATTTTCATCATATGGGACTGTATGGAATCGGCGGGATTCTTGGATTCGCAGCCCGCATGATCTGGGTTGCGGCCATTGGAATGGCGGATGCATACAAGATTGTATTTGTGATTGGAGAGATTCTTATCGCAGCAATTTTTACAATATTGTGTGAATGTCTTTCCCGTCTGGTGCAGTATGCATATGATGTGAAACGTGAAAATGAATTGACAATTTAGAGGTGGAAGTATGGCAATTATCGTAAATATTGATGTCATGCTCGCCAAGCGGAAAATGAGTGTGACAGAACTTTCGGAAAAGCTTGGAATCACAATGGCAAATGTCTCTATTCTAAAGAATGGAAAGGCAAAAGCGGTGAAAGTTGAAACATTGAATAAATTATGTGCGGCGCTGGACTGCCAGCCGGGAGATTTATTTGAATATGTTCCGGATGAGACGGAATCGTAGAGGTTCAGAAAGGAGCGGGAAATATTATGGAACAGCAAAACAGTATGCAGCCACAAATGAATATGCAGGGACCGGAAAACGGACAGTATGTACCCGGATATGATACACAATCAAATATGTCACCATATAATGTACAGCAGATGCAGTTTGGAGAAACACAGCAACAGAAGGAGCGTCGTGCGGAAATCTTTTCCATTATGGCAATTCCAACATGCATCTATGCAGGACTTTATACGGTTCTTTTGTACAACAATTATCAAAGTATTGCGTTGTCGCTTTTTGTTGTGATTACAATTGGTTACTGTATGTATCTGAAAACTCATTTGTACAAAATGAATCAGAAAGAATTTCATGTCAAACCAATGAGCCTGTTCTGTATGACTGGGATGCTTGGTCTGGCCATTTGTACGGCAAGTACCGGAAACGAATGGATCTGGATGTTAAATGAGGCAGGAATTGTATGTCTGCTGATCTGTATGCTTCTTTTTGAATTTTGCAATACGAAAAAATGGACACTTGCAAAAGGTGTAGGTTCGATTTTCGTTGCAATCGGAGGTGCAATCAGTTATATTGGGGAACCATTCAGTGACCTGAGTTGTTTCCACAAATTTAAAAAGAAAAAGGAAACAGGAAAAGCAGGGTATATTGTGATCGGCGTATTGATTTCTATTCCGGTTCTTGCAATTGTAGTTGTTCTGTTGTATCAGGCGGATGCGGTGTTTGCCAATTTATTTGGCAGCTTGTTCTCCATAGATTTTCATTTCGGTACATGGGTAAGAATGGTATTTATGTTTGGCTATGCTTTGCTGGCAGCTTACTGTGGCATCCGCTTTCTGGCATCGGAAAAGATTTCAGCGGAAAGCAAAGACATGCGGCATTTTGAGCCGATGATCGCAAATACAATTCTGGTACTGATATCTCTCGTGTATGCGGCATTTTCGTTTATCCAGATTTTTTCGCTCTTTCTTGGAAAGATGCGACTGCCGGATGGATATACGTACGCAAGATATGCCAGAGAGGGCTTTTTCCAGCTTTTGTTTGTATGTATGATCAATGTCGGACTGGTGCTGTTGTTCATGGGGTTATTCCGGGAAAATCGTCTGAAAAAGATCCTGCTCACGGTAATCTGTGGATGCACGTATATTATGATTGCATCGTCTGCATTCCGGATGTGTCTGTATATTCAGAATTATAACCTTACCTTTTTACGGCTTTTTGTGCTGTGGATGCTTGCCGTGATCGGTATTCTTTTGATCGGTATTCTGGTACAGATTTATGTGAATAAATTTCCAATGTTCCGTTATACGATCGTGGTTGTGACGGTCTGTGTATTTGCACTTGGTGTTGCGCACCCGGATTACTGGATTGCAAAATATGACGTTGCACATTTGAACAGTACCGCAACAGAAAATGGAATTGATTACCGTTATCTGCAGACACTGTCCACCGATGCAGCACCTGTAATTGCCACACAAAATGGCGAATGGGCTGAGGAATATGGAAAATATGTTGTGCAAACTCTGGAGGAAGAAAAAGAAGGTTTGCGCGAATACAATTTTTCACATGCGAAAGCAAAAGCTTTGTTTGACTAACCCACTTTATTTACAGAACAGGCGCATAGAAGTATAATCATAGAACAGAAAAAGAGGTGAAATGATGGCAGTTATATTATTGTTTGGATTAAAAAAAGAAAAGGAAAAAGCTGTACGTACAGTGGCACAGAAACTGGGAGCGAATGTGACAGAAGTTGTCCGCAAAGACTATGGACAGAAACTCGGAGCGTTAGCCGGAATCAAAGGATTTCCGAAAGAAAAGAAACAGTATGAAGGGCCGGACTTCGCAACGGAAATGATGGTGTTTTCCGGTATGAATCCGCAGCAGGTGGACGCGTTTCTGGCAGACTATAAAGCGACGGGCGAGCAGCCGGTTGCATTGAAAGCGATTGTTACACCTCACAATGTATTCTGGACAGCAGATGCACTGTTTCGTGAGTTAATGAAAGAACATTTTCGGCTTGTATAACTGCGTTTCTTTTTTGACTATATGAGGTCACGGTTTCAGGAGGAAATCAGCTATGAACTTGTGGCAAAGGACCGGCTCGCGGTCGGTGATGCTTTAAAAAGAGTATCGCTTGGTTATTTTCAGCAGAACAGTACCGGTAATATTCTAAACTCCATTACAACGGGACTGAATCTGCTCGAAAATATGGGAATCCGCATGATCGACAATTTTGTCGGAGGATACTTAAATTTTCTCGTGGTGTTGATCTGCCTGTTCTGCTTTTCGCCGGTAACCGCTTTGATCGCACTGGCGGGTGCTGCGGGATCGTTTGTATTTTTACTTGTTATTTCGCATTATGCTGCAAAAAATGCGCCACAGGAAAAGAAAGCAACGAAAAATCTGCAGGAGGCAGTACTTGAGTATGCACACGGTCTCCCGACCGTTAAATCATTTGGAAAAGGCGGTGCATCCATGCAGGCAATGAAGGATGCAGCAAAAGAAAACAGGGAAATCCGTCTGAAGATCGAGTATGGATTCACACCGGCAAACTGCGGTCATCTTCTGATGCTGAAACTTGCATCGGCTGCCATGGATCAGGTGGAAGCATTAAAAGAGGACAATTTTATTGACACAGATGGAAAAAGTATAGAGATCAACCATTATGATATTGCGTTTGACCATGTGGATTTTTCCTATGAAAAAGGCCGCCAGATATTGCATGATGTAACGTTTCAGATTCCGGAGAAAACGACGACCGCAATTGTTGGTCCTTCCGGAAGCGGTAAGAGTACGATCTGTAATCTGCTTGCCCGTTTTTACGATGTCAGCGGTGGAAGTATCCGGGTAGGTGGTCATGATGTCAGGGAATTTACCTGCGACAGTCTGCTTTCGAATATTTCCATGGTATTCCAGAATGTGTATCTGTTTCAGGATACGATCCGTAACAATATCTGCTTTGGAAAGCCGGATGCAACGGAAGAAGAAATGATTGCGGCAGCAAAAAAAGCATGCTGTCACGATTTCATCATGGAATTTCCGGATGGTTATGATACGGTGATCGGGGAAGGCGGTGGAACACTTTCCGGAGGTCAGAAACAGCGGATTTCGATTGCGAGAGCGATGCTCAAGGATGCAAAGATTATCATATTGGATGAGGCAACCGCAAGCGTTGATCCGGAGAATGAGCACTTGATTCAGGAGGCAATCACGCAGTTGACAAAAGGCAAGACGATCATTACAATAGCCCACCGGCTTGCCACGATTGAACAGGCCGACCAGATACTGGTTGTGGATAATGGAACTATTGTGCAGAAGGGTACACACAAAGAATTGATTGCACAGGAAGGAAAGTATCTGGACTTCATCAAAGTCAGGGAACAGGCAGAAGGGTGGCAGCTTAAAAAGTAGGAAAGAAATTTTTATTGTATTTCAGAAAACGTAAACACGTGTTATTTTCATCTTCGATTACCGTTCTGATCTGAAATACATGTCCTCAAGATTCCCTGTATGGCATAATCTATATATAAATAGGATTTTTGTTTGTTTTGTTACGCTTTCAGTATAAATTATCTTTTGAAAATGTGCCAGAAACAGATGTTGATACAAGAAAATAAATTGATTATAATTGTGTCAAAAATAAAAGTGGCATAGGGGGCGTATGACAATTATATCATTGAAAAGTGCATTGCAGCGAATTGCGCAACTGGAACGGGAAAACGAACAGCTTCGGGAAGAACTTGAAGTGTATAAAAACCGCAATACCGGCGGGAGAAAAAAACATGATGAAGCCTGGATGACTTCTTACCGGGATTTTGCTGTAAAATACGAGAGCGGGATGACAATTATGGAAATCGTTGCACAGGGGGAGATCAGCCGTAGGACAGCGTACCGCTATAAGGCTTATTACGATGAACTGCAGAAAAATAAAGGAAATATGCATGAGTGAGGGGATGAAACGCAATATTTCTGTTGTAAAAGATGTGGATGGAAACAAAATTGTTGTGATAAACGACCTCATATTTAAAGGAAAGAAAATAGCTTGGAATGATGTTGAAAAATATCTTAAGGAATATGTTGGTGAGTTTTATAGTATTGCAGAAGATAAAGAAATTGTTTTTATAGGAACGGAATTACCAAGTGAGTATGCAGGATCTGTTTACACGAAGAAATTAAGAGGTGTGAATGCAAAGGCAAAAGCAAATGCAGTGCAAATTTTACCAGAGATGATAGAAATCGCTTCTAATGGGGTATTTGAACATAATCGTAAATCAAAACATGGGCGCGATGCAAGGTTGGGGTGGTATCGGTATGATACAAGATTTGCATTACCGGTATATGATGATAATGGGGAATTGGATAGATATAATATATTTACAGGACGATTACTGATAAGGCATGCTGCCAGCGGGAAAAAATACTTGTATGATATTTGGGAGATAAAAAAAGAAACGAGCAAGTCCTGTCAGGAATAAACCCTACCCGGTGAAAACCCATTTCTTATGTATAAGATAAACCTATTTTATTATACAGTCAAGTAATTTTTAAGAAAAGCAATTGTCCTAAATTTTTACAAAGAAAAAGATCGGAGTTCCCATATGAAAAATCCATACGAACTTGCGGAAAATATCTTACAATCGGTGACAAAAAAGGAAGATCCTGCATCCGTACAGGAGGCATTCAGCAGCATTGGTCTGTACGGTGTTGCCGTCCACGAAAAAGACAAAGAGGACACCTGCAATACCTTTCATCTTGAAAATGAAAGCGGTGTCGGTTGTATTACGCTTTATCATGTATTTCCCGGCATTGAGCTGGTTTACAACGACATGCACATGGCATACTGCAACAAAAATCAGGAACCGGCCTCCAATGTCATGGAGATCAACTATTGCAAAGAAGGGCGCAGCGAGTGTCTGTTTGGAGAGCATCAGTACTGTTACATGTCTGCCGGGGATCTGTCTTTTTGTTCGTTGCAGGACAATTCGCATCAGTCAGAATTTCCGGCTTCCCATTACCACGGAATTATGGTGACGATTGATTTTTCGCGTATCACGGATGAAATGAAAAAGGTGCTGGAATTGCTGCTTGTGATGACCGGGTTAAATCCGATGGAGGAAAAGGCGGAGCGCATGCATTTTTCGGAGGCACAGATTGGAGTGATCAAACAGATTCATGCCTTTCTGGTCGAAAATTTCAGCGAGCATTATACCATCGATGAACTTTCGGAGCGGTTTGAAATTTCTCCGACTGTTATGAAAAAGTGCTTTAAAGGAGTGTACGGCGATTCCATTTATTCCTACATGAAACTGTACCGGCTGCAGATAGCGGAGCGTCTTTTGCGGGAAAGCCCACTTACGGTCGGAGAGATCGCCGCACGGATTGGTTATTTTAACCCGAACAAATTTACATCGGCATTTCATGCGGTATATGGCGTGCCGCCCACGATATATCGCAAGAAAGTCTGAATGGGGCTGGCACTGCTGTGGGTCGCACCGGTTGCATTTGCAATCGTCCTGCTGTCCCGGAAACTGCAGACAAAACCGTGGCAAATCTGGCGGCAGGCTTTTACGATGTAAATGGCGGAAAAATCCTGTTAGGCGGCACCGATATCGCACCGATCGATTCCGTTTCCATGATGAAAGATTTTTCGGTTGTATTTCAGAATGTTGTGCTGTTTAACAATACGGTTATGGAAAATATCCGTGTCGGAAGAAAAGATGCAACGGACGAAGAAGTAATCGCAGCAGCAAAAGCTGCCCACTGTCATGCATTTATCGAAAAAAAGCCGGATGGCTACCAGACAGTGATCGGCGAGAACGGTTCGACGCTTTCCGGCGGTGAATGTCAGCGGATGTCGATCGCCCGTGCGCTTTTGAAAGATGCACCGGTGATTCTGCTCGATGAGGCAACCGCTTCGCTTGATGTGGACAACGAAACGGAAATTCAGGAGGCAATTTCCGGATTGATCCGGGGAAAGACGGTGCATGTCATTGCGCACAGAATGCGTACGGTCGAAAACGCAGACCGGATCATTGTATTGGATGGTGGCGTGGTTGCAGAGAGCGGAACGCATGAGGAGCTGATGCGGAAGAACGGACGGTATGCAAGACTTGTGAAGCTGCAGACCGCATCGGCAGAGTGGAAGCTGAATACAGAACACGCATAAATGGTATTTGACAACAAAGTTAGTCTATGCTAACATAACATGTGTTATGGAAGATGAGCGCAGAAAACAGACCGAACATAAGTTAATCAGGTTTGGCAAAGAAGAATTCCTGAAAAAAGGATATGCAAAAGCCAGTCTCCGAGAGATCTGCAAAGCAGCCGGTGTGACGACGGGAGCATTTTATTTTTCTTTTGAAAATAAAGAAGCACTGTTATCGGCAATTTTAGATCCGGTAATCGCAGATTATGAGCATATGTGCAGCGAACTGGCACGCAGAGAAGAAGGGGATCCTGCTACTGCCGAGGACAACAATCGGCAGATGATGGAATATCTGTCCGCGCACCGTGAGGAGGCAATCCTTCTTATGGAAAAGGCGGGAGGCAGCCGATATGAGGGCTTTCGGCATCAGATAGATATGCAGATGCAGGTGGCATTTACGAGTTACTTTTCGAAATTCATGGGGAGCGCTCCGGATGCCGAACTTATCCGGATTCTGGTTGCCATGCGGCTTCAGGGCTATATGGAGTTGATCAAAGGAGATTATACAGTGGAAGAACGGGTGCGGCTTGCAAAGGAAATCGGGATACATGCCGATGCAGGAGCCAATGCATTAATTCAATATTTAAAGGAACAGACAAAAGTCTATCGCAGATGATGCGGTAGGCTTTTTCTATTGCAAAACATAACAGTTTGCGAGATTTGTTATGCAGCTCATAAATCTGTGAAAATATGAGGAGGAACAAAATGAACGAAAAAACGAATTATGGAAACTGGGTGCCGGAAAAGGCGTTGTATCTGCTGTTTGGGTTGGCAGCGGTCTTTCTTACAATTACCATACTGCTCGGGGTGTTTGCACAAATACCTGTGCTTACCATAATCATGGGTGTGGTGTTTGTACTGACTTTAATCATGGCGGTCTATATGCTGGTCTGTCATGAAACATTTGCGTTTGGAAAAGGCAATATGATGGCGGATGTACACAAACATCTGGTAGAGCATCTGGAATGGAACGGAGAGGGAACATTACTTGATATCGGCTGCGGAGCGGCAGCGCTTACCGTCCGGTGTGCGAAGGCTTTTCCAAAGGCGCAGATCACAGCGATGGATTACTGGGGTGCGGAGTGGAATTACGCAAAAGAACAGTGTGAAAAAAATGCCCGGATTGAGGGCGTTGCCGATCGTATCACATTTCAAAAAGGAGATGCGGCAAAACTGGATTTTGCAGATGAAACGTTTGATGCAGCAGTGAGCAATTTTGTGTTTCATGAAGTGCATTCCGCAAAAGACAAACGTGATGTGGTAAGAGAAGCACTTCGGGTTGTAAAAAAAGGCGGCGCTTTTTCTTTTCAGGATATGTTCTCACAGAAAGCATTGTATGGTGATATGGATGCATTTGTGAAACAATTAAAAGCGGAAGGAATTTCGGAAATTCATTATATCGGGAACCTGGAAAAGAAGCTTGATGCGATTCCGGGATTTGTGACAACGCCATGGATGATCAGTGGCATGGGTATTATATACGGGAAAAAATAAAATTTTGCAATCTTAAAATTACACGTTGTGTAAATCGTTCTTGTATGATAGAATGTATACAACGTGTAATATATTTTGGAGGATTTTATGGATAACAGTCATTTTACAGACAGTCAGCAGGTATTAAAACAATTGCGGCAGCAGATGGGGATGAACCGGAGAGAATTTTGTGAGACATTTGATATTCCCTACCGTACGGTGACGGAGTGGGAACGGGGGAACCGGAATGCGCCGGGGTATGTACTGCGATTATTGGAATATTATATACGGATTCAGAAACAAAATGATGCTATGCCACATACAAAAGATGAAAGAATCGAAACCGACCGGCTTTTAATTCGTCATTTTGCGATGGAGGATGCAAAGGCATGTCTGGATGGATGGGGGCAGGACAGCCATCTGGGTGCATTTATTGCGGGATATCCCATGACCGGTGAGCAGATGCAGTCCTTTGTAAATGCGCTGGCAGATAATGAGAACGCATGGCTTATTACAGAAAAACAAAGCGAAGCATGCATCGGATATGTTACGATGGATATTCCATATCCTCAGCTTGCAATTGGGGAGATCGGTTATGTGATTGGCGAGAAATACCAGAAGAAAGGCTATGCAAGTGAGGCACTGTTATGTTTACTGAAAGTATACTTGAAGGATAGAAAGTTATATATGGTAGAGGCAAAATACAATGAGGAGAATGTCTCATCAGCCCGGCTGTTGCATAAACTTGGTTTTAAAAAAGAGGCAGTATTAAGGGGCAGACGCATGAATTTACAGACGGGGGAGAGGAGTAATTTGATTGTCTGTTCTGTTACGCAGGAAGAAATGAAAGAAAGACTGGAAAAGCTTTGCGGGGACTAAACTGCTGTCATGCATCCATGTTGATACGACATGCTGCAGATGGAAAAATGTATTTGTATGATATAATAGATATAAAAAAGAAACGAGCAACCCCTTCAGCTATAATAGCTTACCGGACAAAAAACCCATTTCTTAATATAATAAGAATAACTCTGTTTTATGCTACAGTCAAGTAATTTTTAAATTTTATGGTATACAGATGATCACTTGTTTTTGTCCATTTAGTACCTGAACAAGAAAACACTACAAGGAGAACCAATTGAATTTACTCGAGACATTAAAACATTATTTTGGATACGACAGCCTGCGGCCCGGTCAGCAGGAACTGATGGATGGAATCCAGCAGGGAAGGGATGTCCTTGGCATCATGCCGACAGGTGCGGGAAAATCCCTGTGTTATCAGGTCCCGGCGCTGATGCTCGAGGGAATTACGCTTGTGATTTCCCCGCTGATTTCGCCCATGTCGGATCAGGTCAAGGCACTGAATCAGGCAGGTGTACACGCAGCTTACATTAACAGTTCCCTGACAGAAAATCAGATACGCGCGGCACTTGCCTATGCAGCGCAGGGAAAATACAAAATTATTTATGTGGCACCGGAGCGGCTCAACACTGCGCGCTTTCTGGACTTTGCATATTATGCCGACATTTCCATGGTTACGGTGGATGAGGCACACTGTATTTCCCAGTGGGGGCAGGATTTCAGGCCGAGCTATCTTGAAATCGCAGATTTCCTTGCGAAACTGTCGGACCGTCCGGTTGTCAGTGCATTTACCGCGACCGCCACAGAGCGCGTTAAGCAGGATATTGTCGCAAGTCTGCATTTGCAGAATCCGGTGACAGTTGTGACAGGATTTGACCGCCCAAATCTGTTCTTCCGTGTGGTCAACCGCAAGGGTGGGAAAGAGACGGACAATAGTATCATAAATTATGTGAAAAGGCATGAGGATGAGAGTGGAATTATCTATTGTGCCACCAAAAAGAACGTGGACAGTGTGTATGCCCTTTTGCTGCAATATGGCATTGCCGCGGGACGTTATCATGCAGGTCTGTCTTTAGAGGAACGAAAAAAGAATCAGGATGATTTTACTTATGACAGAATCCGTGTGATGGTTGCAACCAATGCATTCGGCATGGGAATCGACAAATCCAATGTGCGCTATGTGCTTCACTATAATATGCCACAGAGTCTGGAATATTATTATCAGGAAGCTGGCCGTGCCGGGCGTGACGGGGAAGAAGCGGAGTGCGTGTTATTTTTCTCGAAACAGGATATCATGATCAACAAACGCCTGTTACAGTATAAAGTGACATCCGGACAGGCATCCGATGATTCCGTGGCGCGGGCAAATGAGCAGCGGAAACTTAACGAGATGATCCGTTACTGCGAGACCGATGGGTGTCTGCGTCAGTTTATCCTGTCCTATTTTGGGGACAACAGTCCGTGTACCTGTGAAAAATGCAGCAACTGTGTGGTTGTGGAAGATGAGGCGGAGGAAACTTATATCCAGACCGGAAGAGAAAAGAAAAAGGCAATGCAGCTTGCTGATTTGACACCGGAAGGGCAGGAACTGTTTGAGCAGCTTCGCAGATGCCGGGCAGATCTTGCCGTGGAAAAAGGTGTGCCACCATATATCATCTGTTCCGATAAGACGTTAAAAGATATATGTGTCAAATGTCCTGTGGATTCCACTGCAATGGAATCCGTGTATGGAATGGGAGCACAGAAGGTCGAAAGTTACGGTGCGCGTTTTACACAGATTATCACAGCATTTCTGAATGAACATGCTGAAGAAACTACCACAGTGCAGGCATTTTCCGGCATGACAGCAGCCCCTGCAAGAAAAAAGAAGCTGCCGTTTTATATCGCTCCGGAAAAACTCGATGAGGTGGAACTGACCGACACCTGTATGCTTTCAGAACTGACGAACCGGATCAATGCGTTCTGCGAGGAGCCAGACCGAAAGAAACTGACAGCCGCTTTTGTCAATCAGCTGTTGGTTGAAAAGGGATATCTTGAAGAGGTTCTACAGGGTGAGGAAAAAGTAAAACGTGTGACAGAGAAAGGAAAAGCTGCCGGAATTCTGGAGGAAGAGCGGCGGGCAAAGTACGGAAAAAACTACTATGCAATGATCCATACAAGGGAAAGCCAGCGGATGATACTCAAAAAACTTCAGGATTATTGTTCGCAGGGAATTCAAGGTGATGAAAGAACCATGATTGCAGAAAGATTGCAGGATCAATAGAATTAGAAATTTTGAAGATATCTTTATGGAAGAAAACAAGAAGTATAATTTAGTCAGAAAGTTGTAACATAGAAGTCTATAGAAAGTGAAGAGAGATATATGAACGATCAATTCATACAGGGGGTGCTGTTTGATTGGAATAAGATAGATGATGACAGTTATCTGAAAAAAATCGAAGCTTTTCATGGCATCGAAAAACTTGAGTTTAAGAATCCAATCACATTTTTTGTGGGGGAAAATGGAAGTGGAAAATCGACATTACTAGAAGCAATCGCTGTGGCGCACGGATTCAATCCGGAAGGCGGTACAAAAAATTATGTATTTTCTACGCATGATACCCATTCGGAATTGTGCTCTGCTATCAGGATTACAAGAGGGTATCGCAAAGAAAAATGGGGATATTTTCTGCGGGCAGAAAGCTTTTACAATGTTGCGACACAGGAAGAGGAGTATGCAGATATTTGTCATCCTTCCGCAAAGTATCATGAGAAATCCCATGGGGAGAGCTTCCTGGCACTTGCACAGAACAATCTTCGAGCAGATGGACTGTATCTCTTTGATGAGCCGGAGGCGGCATTGTCTCCACAGCGGCAGCTTACACTGTTGATGGAAATTTACCGTTGTGCAAAGGAGGGAGCGCAGTTCTTTATTGTTACACATTCTCCAATCTTGTTGGGGATACCGGGAGCGGAGATCTATTGCTTTGATAATGGCAGGATTCATCTGTGTGAATATGAGGAAACGGAAAGTTACCAGGTCACAGAAATGTTTATTAATAATCGAAAAGTTTTATTGGGCAGGCTTTTAGGGGGTATAGGTGAATAAAGAATTATTAGAAATAAAAAAGCAAATGCAAGGTGCAAGGGTCTGAAGTTATAATTCTAGATGTTGTTCATCAGGCACATCGAATAAAGGATACAACATACGATATACGGACGGATAAGGCAGTTGGAAAGCTGAAAGTGGCAGCGCTTTCCGATTCACATACCGGAACAACATTTCATAGAGAAGGTTTTGCAAAGCATATGAAGGACCTTCAGAATATGGTGTATATTATGTTTTTGGAAATCATGACAAAGGCTATTATCCGCCGGAATATCGTGGATATGGCGGGGATGATCTGATCAGTGAACTTGAGAAAAACAATGTTCATGTGATGCAGGATTACGAAGCACTGAAAGATGCAAATGTGGATCTGGTTCTTTCCGGACATACACATGGAGGCCAGTTGTTCCCGCTTATGACCATTGAAAATCATAGCAATATTGCAGAGGATGACCGTGTCTATGGATATGAAAAAAGGGGAAATACGAACTTTATTGTGACTTCCGGTATATCTGACTGGGCAATTAAGTTCAAAACAGGTTGTAAATCGGAGTATCTGCTCATCAATATTGAAGGTCAGCTATAAGCCTGGATGTAAAAAAGAACATTATTTATAAGTAAAATCTATGACAAAATGCGCATTCACACTTTAACGTACGAATGCGCATTTTTTAATTTTTTACAAAAACAACATACGAAATGCACAAAAAACTTACATTGAATTTGTTGATTTTTACCATAAGCAGTGCTATACTATAACCGTAGTGAAGAGTATATTGTATGAAACATCATATGATTCATACTTTTCAGGAACCAATTCACTTGGATGGCATATGCTAATCAAGTGAGGATAAAATATAAGGAGGTGTATCGACATGTATGCAATCGATCCTACGATGTCCTTTGCTCAGGTAGTCCAGTATTACAAGGATTATGTAAAGCGGACGAAGAGTTGCGGACGTAAACCGGTATCCTTCCTGCGATTCGTGACAGGTAGATACTAAAGTCGGATGACAAAAGAGGTAGCGAAGAAGCTACCGTATGTCAACCGGCTTTTTCTCTTTCATGGGTTCGAATCGGTGAACCATTCGAAAAGCACAGCTCCGGGCAATAGGTACTTAAGTACTAAAACGCCCGGAGGTGAAAATATGATTTTGAAATTTTATTGGCACATCTGCACAAAAAACACCCCGTAAAATTAGAATTGTATACGAAAAGCAATAAAACCACTTGCGAAAATACATGAAAAGGGTTTATACTCACTGTACTGAAAACGTTACCGAAAACATTATCGGAAACGATTCCAGGAAATAGAGATTGTTCTAAATAGGGAGGAAAAAAGATGAAAAAGAAATTAGTATCTGCAATGTTAGTATCTGCAATGTTAGCCACTGTATTAGCTGGTTGTGGTGGAGCAGGTAGTAGTGATACACAGAAAGGTGACAGTGCAAAGGGAGGCACTGATGGATCTGTGTACTTGTTAAACTTTAAACCTGAGACAGATGAGGCCTGGCAGGATCTGGCACAGACTTACACTGATCAGACAGGCGTAGATGTACGTGTTGTTACCGCAGCTGATGGACAGTATGACACAACCTTACAGTCCGAGATGGCAAAATCTGATGCACCAACTATTTTTACAATTGGTAGCGCAACAGATGCAGGAACATGGGATGAGTACACATATGATTTAAAGGACAGCAGCATTTATAACCACTTAAGCGATAAATCACTTTCTATTACATACAATGATAAGATTGCTGGTGTAGCAAACTGCTATGAGTGCTACGGAATTATCTATAATAAGACAATCCTTGAGGGATATTGTGGAATGGATAATGCAGTTGTTTCTTCTATCGATGAGATTAATAGCTTTGATAAATTAAAAGCAGTAGCTGATGATATCAATTCTCGTATTGATGAGATCAATGAGAAGCTTGCAACAAATTTAACAGAGGCATTTGCATCTGCTGGTCTTGATGATGGATCTTCATGGAGATTCTCAGGACACCTTGCAAATATGCCACTTTACTATGAATTCAAGGATGACGGATGTGACCTTGTTGCCGGAGAAGAGAAGATTACAGGAAAGTATCTTGATAACTTCAAAGCAGTTTGGGATATGTATGTATCTGATTCAGCAGCTGATCCTAAGACATTGAACTCTGGTGCGTTAAATGCAGAGTCTGAGCTTGGAATGGGCGAGGCAGTATTCTATCAGAATGGTGACTGGGAGTTCTCACCACTTACTAATCCAGATAATGGATACACAGTTACAGCTGATGACTTATCTATGATGCCAATCTACTTTGGCGTTGATGATGAAAATCAAGGTCTCTGCGTTGGTACTGAGAACTACTGGGCTGTAAACGCTAAAGCATCTCAGGATGATATCGATGCAACACTTGCATTCCTTGATTGGGTAATTACTTCTGATGAAGGTCGTGATGCAATCACAAACAAGATGGGACTTACTGCTCCATTCGATACATTCACAGGTGACTATGAGACATCTAACGCTTTTGCTCAGGCTTCTAATGCTTTAATGGCAGCTGGAAAAACTTCTGTAGCATGGAGCTTTAACGCAACTCCTAACGTAGATGACTGGAGAGCAGATGTAGTTGCTCCACTTGCAGCTTACACTGCTGGCGAAGGAAGTTGGGATGATGTTGTTACAGCATTCGTTGATGGATGGGCAAATCAGTGGAAATTAGCTCACGAGGAAAACTAAGACAGAATTATTAAAACATTGGTAATGAAAGCAAGGGGGTAAGTGGCGGTCCGCTTACTCCCTTTCTATAAGTGAAAGGAATTAATATGGAAAAAGCAATTAAAAAATATTCCCCTATATTTTTGCTGCCGACAATGATTGCATTTGCAATTGGATTTATCGTTCCGTTTGTATATGGTATCTTTTTATCTTTTTGTAAATTTACGACTGTAACAGACTGGAAGTGGAGAGGACTGCAAAATTATACGAGAATACTTTTCGTCAATGGAAAACTGGATACAACCTTTATACATTCGCTTTGGTATACTGCATTATTTACAGTAGTATCGGTATTAATTATTAACGTGGTTTCATTTGCAATTGCAATGTTTTTGACAAAGGGAATCAAGGGAACAAATCTGTTCCGTACGGTATTCTTTATGCCAAACCTGATCGGTGGTATTGTGTTAAGTTACATCTGGCTGATGATCTTTAACAGTGTGCTTTCACATTTTTCAAAGACTATCGTATCAACACAGTGGTATGCATTCTGGGGCTTGATTCTGGTTGTATGCTGGCAGCAGATTGGATATATGATGATCATTTATATTGCCGGTATTCAGAATATTCCGGGAGAATTGATCGAGGCAGCCAAGATTGATGGTGCAAACTCATGGCAGTTACTTCGTCATGTTACCGTTCCGATGCTGATGCCTACAATCACGATTTGTACTTTCCTGACACTGACAAACGGATTCAAACTGTTTGATCAGAACCTGGCATTGACAGGTGGTAACCCTGGAAAGATGTCAGAATTGCTTGCATTGAACATTTACAACACAATGTATGGTACAACTGGATGGCAGGGTGTTGGCCAGGCCAAAGCCGTTATTTTCTTTATTCTTGTTGCAATTATTGCAGTTGCACAGAATAAGCTGACAACAAGTAAGGAGGTACAGGACTAATGGCTAAGAAAAATGAAGAAGTTAGCACGGTTCGTCGCGCAAAACATGGTGGCATCCTTACGGTTATATTTGCCATTCTCAGTTTCCTGTGGATTGCACCAATTTTAATTGTATTTTTAAATTCTTTTAAACGGAAAGCATTTATTTTTACACATCCATTCAGCTTAAGTTGTTACTCTATTACAGAAGGATGGGACAAATTTAAAGCTGGAATTACGAGAGCATTTTGTGGATGGCTCAACTATTCTAACGGTATACGTAAAACAAACCTCTGGGAGTGTTTTGGAACTTCTCTGTTTATTACCATTGGATCGGTAGCACTGATTATTTTATGTTGTTCTATGTGTGCATGGTATATTACAAGAGTACATACCAAAGTAACAAAAACGATCTATGTTTTATGTCTGTTTTCTATGATCGTACCATTCCAGATGGTTATGTTTACATTATCAAAATTTGCGAACATCCTTCATTTATCCAACCCACTGGGAATCATTATTGTTTACCTGGGATTTGGAGCAGGATTGGCGGTGTTTATGTTTACCGGATTTGTCAAAGGCATTTCGCTCGAGATTGAGGAAGCTGCTATGATCGATGGCTGCAGTCCATTACAGACATTTTTCAAAGTTGTATTTCCAATTTTGAAGCCAACTACTGTAACCGTTGCAATTCTTGAAGCAATGTGGGTTTGGAATGATTACCTTCTGCCATATCTGGTACTGAGCAGTAAGTACAGAACCATTCCAATTGCAGTACAGTATTTGAAGCAGAGCCATGGCCAGATTGATTGGGGAGCAATGATGGCAGTTCTTGTGCTTGCAATTTTACCGATTATTATCTTTTATATTGCATGTCAAAAATATATAATAGAAGGAGTTTTGGCAGGAGCTGTCAAGGGATAAAACTTATAGGGATATGAGGTAAAGGCATGACAATTGTTGATATAGCGAAAGAATCAGGATATTCTGTAAGCACAGTTTCAAGAGTTTTAAATGGACGGCGGGATGTAAGTCCGGCTGCCCGTAAGAAAATTATGGAGATTGTAGATGCGCATCAGTTCGTTCCAAATAATAATGCAAAGCATCTGAAGCAGTCCGTGAGCAAAAGCATTCTGATTCTTGCAAAAGGTACTTCGAATATGCTTTTTTCCAATATTATTGAGGCAGTTCAGGTTATATTGGGAAAATCCGACTATACCCTCCGTGTCAATTATCTGGATGAAGAAGCAAACGAAGTTTCTGAGGCTATCAGAGTGTGCCGTGAGCATAAACCCATGGGAATCTTATTCCTCGGAAGCAATGCAGAGTATTTTAAGGAACAGTTTGCGCAGGTGCATGTTCCATGTGTGCTGGTAACGGATAGGGGAGACGAGCTGGAATTTGATAATCTGGCATCGGTTTCCACGGATGATGTGGCAGCAGCAGAGATGGCAGTAGATTATCTTTTTGAACACGGACACAGGCACATTGCTGTGATCGGTGGTGATTTGGAGAATTCTTCACCAAGTTCCCATCGTAAAATGGGATGTGTCAACAGTTTTAAAAAGTACGGTTGTGAATTTGATGAGGCTTATTATGGCAAAGCACGTTTTTCTTATGAGAGTGCGTACAACGCAATGCAGCAGCTGCTTTCCAAAAAGCTTCCGATTACAGCAGTATTTGCAATGAGTGATGTTATGGCAATCGGTGCCATGCGTGCAATCTTTGATGCGGGGCTGCGCGTCCCGGAGGACATTTCAATGATTGGATTTGATGGCACGGTTTTAGCGGATTATTATAATCCAAAGATCGTCACTATTTGCCAGCAGTATGATCGTATTGCCCAGCGCAGCGTGGAAATTTTGCTGAGCATGATCGATCTGAACAAACCTGCAACCCATGAATTAATTCCATTTTCACTTAAAAATGAGGAGAGTGTTATAAAAAAATAAAAGCGTATCGTCAGATACGTAGCAAGCCCCCGGGTGTCGACTGGCATCCGGGGGTTTGTTATTATTTAAAACAGGCCGGGTTTTGTACTTCATTGTCAAGTAGTGCACCGTAGATTAACCAAAACAGAAACATAATGTCTGGAAAAATGAAGTGAATGGACATATGAAAAAAAAGAAAGTGTAATGTCCATAAAAAACAGAAAGAATGGACATATACAAAAAAGAAAAGTGCAATATCCATAAAAACCCGACAGAATGGATATATGTAAAAAAGAAAAGCGTAATATCCACAAAAAACAGAGCAATTGGACATATGAAAAATATTTGGTGAAAATGTTCTAAGAGCATGCATTTTTTTGGATTAAATCACAGAAATTTGTGGCATATGTCCAAAGTAAGAAAAAACTAAGGACATAAGTAAGAAAAAAACTGTATATATCCAAAAAGAGAGAATGAGGGGGACATAATAATGAATTTTTTTGTATATATCCAAATGACAGAAAATAGTGATACTTTTTGAGCCTTTCATCATTTAATTGTAGAAGGTATCTTGAAAATTTGAACAAGGAATTATAATATGATTAAAAGAATACATGACAAATACAAGACAGGTTAAGGAATGAAAGAAGGCGTATGGGTATGAAGACAGGTTTGGTTATGGAAGGCGGAGCAATGCGTGGCATGTTTACCGCTGGTGTGATCGATATCATGATGGAACATAAAATAGAATTTGACGGGGCAATTGGTGTATCTGCCGGAGCAGTATTTGGATGTAATTATAAGTCCAAACAACCGGGGCGTGTCATCCGCTATAACGCAGCATACTGTAATAATCCGCATTATGCAGGTGTAGCCTCGTTGCTGCGAACGGGAGATATTTTTGGAGAACAGTTTTGTTATCATGATATTCCGGATCATCTCGACCCGTTTGACTATGATACATACCGCAATAATCCGTTACCATTTTACGTGGTTGCAACTGATCTGGAAACCGGAAAAGCAGTGTATCACAGAGTGGATGACTGTAATGAGGAAGGAATGAAATGGCTGAAAGCCTCTGCGTCCATGCCACTTGTGTCAAAAATCGTAGAAGTGGATGGATACAAACTGCTGGACGGAGGTATTGCGGATTCGATTCCGGTTACCTACATGCAATCGCAAGGATATGAGAGAAATGTAGTCATACTTACCCAGCCGGAAGGTTATGTAAAAGGCAAAAATCAGTTGATGCCGATGATACGTGTGGTGTTGAGAAAATATCCAAAGATGATCGATGCCATGGAACATCGTCATGAACACTACAATGAAACATTAGAGTATATTCGAAAAAAGGAAAAAGAGGGAGATTTGTTTGTGATTCGCCCACCGAAGCCAATAGCGGTAAGCAAGGTAGAGCATGACCGTCAGAAGCTTCTGGTTGCATATCGCAGTGGCCGTGAGACGATGAAAGGACAGGTGCGTAAATTACAGGAATTTCTCCAGTAATTGTATGAAAAAGAGCGCACCCAAACGTGCGCTCTCACGAATTACAAAAGTCTGTAAATGAGAATTGCAATCAGGATTCCAATGATCCCTGCAATCGTAATTTTAATTTTCAGTCCGAATGTCAACACAAGAATTCCAAGATTAAGCACCAACGGATCGGACAATCCGAAACTCTGTCCATAACTAAGCCAGCTTAAAAATGAAACATTCGAAGTCAGCTCACCGATAAAACCACCTAATACAATCCCTGCAAGAACCAGCAGAAGTAATGTCCAATAATTTTTTGCAGCTGCACCTTTTGCCATAAATAGTTCCCCTCTTTCTGTCATTTGTGATATAAGTGCACAGTCATTTTAACACAAAAAACAAAGAGGTACAATTGCAAATGAAAGAGGATTGAATAACCGGTTGCTTTGTGGTACATTAGAACTATTATCAGGGGAGATTTTTAATCGGACGGTGAGGGGAAATGAAAAAGATCATACTTATTTCAGACGGTTGGCGCAGACTGGTAACATATGCCTGGGTAGCCGGAATTATGCGGGAAATCCGCAAACGTGACTTGGATATTGCATTGTATCAATACAATAGCTACGGAAATTGGAGTAAAGATGCACTGCACAATATCGGGGAGTATAATATTTACAACTTGCCTGATTTTTCCGAGTATGATGGTGTTATTTTGGACTGTAGCAATATTTCAGATCAAAAGCAGAAACGCAAAATTATCAATAAGTTGCATGAAACCGGACTTCCGGTCGTCAGCATTGAGTTAGAAGAAGAGGAATTTCATTGCATCAGTATTGATAATTATGGACCAATCATAGAATTGATGCATCATATGTACGAGAAGCATGATTGCCGGAGATTTGTATTTGCTGGTGGACCGAAGAATGCATTTGGCAACCGTAGAAGAGCACGCGCATACAAACAATGTATTGAAGAATTTGGGTTGAAACTGGATAAAAATCCGATTCTTTATGGAGAATATGATTATAATACAGGTGTGAGATACATGCGGGAGTTTGTGGAACAAAAGCGCAAGCTGCCAGATGTCTTTGTGTGTGTAAATGACAATATAGCTGCCGGAATTTGTACAGAAGCAGAAAAAAACGGGTATCAGGTTCCGCGTGATTTTAAGGTGACCGGATTTGATAATCTGGATAAAGCAGCTTTTTTCCGTCCGCAGATTACCACGGTCTGTCTGAACCGGGAGGAAATTGGTTCTGCCTGTGTGGATATGTTGATGCGCATATGGAACGGGGAAGAAGTTCCGGCGAAAAGCTATGTAGAGTCTGAGTGCGTCTATGGAGAGAGCTGTGGCTGCCCGAATAGCGGAAGAGTGGATTATCGTGAACATATGCGGACACAGATTATCAGTGAGATTGCCAAAAATGCAGATGATACGCTTTTGGTAGAGCTGGAAGCACAGATGGCGCGGCAGTCGGATATAACTGGAATGTTTGACTGTATTATGGATTATTTTCAGAAGCTGCGTTGCGATGGCATGTATATAGTTGTGGACCGGAATCTGTTTATAGGAGATGCGGGAACAATTTTCCCGACGGAGGGATACAATTGGGAAAATCTGATTGTCGCTGCAGGGGTTGAGGATCATGAGCGTATTCCAATCAAAGATGTCAATGAACTGAACCATCATCTGGAAGAAAAAGCTTCGCAGAGTGCTTATATGTTTACCCCGATTCATTTCAGGGAGCAGTCGGTTGGGTATATTATATTGAAAAATGGGCATTTTTTATATGACAATCCATATTATTATGACATTCATTGTACGATTGTCCGGATGTTAGAGAACCGGTTCAAGCAATTACAGTTGGAACGGGCATTGGGCGAGCTGCAGGAGTTGTATAATCACGATCCGCTGACGGGAGCATACAACCGCATTGCCTACAATGAATGGATCCGCCCGGCATTTCTTGATTACAGCCGGCAGGGAATCATTTGTGCACTGGTATTTCTTGATGCAGATAATTTTAAGAGACTGAATGACACTTTTGGTCATGAATATGGTGATAAAGTATTACAGAGAATCGTAGCTGTATTAAAGGAACAGTGCCCGGAAGGCGGTTATGTATGCCGGTATGGTGGGGATGAATTTATTACATTTTTTCCACATGCGACACCAGCCAATACCAACGAATATGTACAGAAAGTGCAGGAACTTCTTGGTAAGGAACGGATCGAGGTAAGTATGGGAACAAAACTGACACAGCCGGGAGATGGAGAAAGCCTTGATGATTATCTTGCACTTGCCGATGAACGCATGTATCAGCAGAAACAGCAGCGTAAGGAACAATCCCATGATGCACAATAGCATTGACAAACTTATGACATAAATGTATAGTAAATCAGTAGGAATTGGATGAATGTGGATAATCCAAGACAATAGATAGAAAAGAGATGGGATTATGAAGATATCTACAAAAGGGAGGTATGCCCTGCGACTGATGCTGGATTTGGCCATGAATGATACTGGTGCGCCAATCAGTCTTAAGGATGTGGCAAAGCGTCAGGACATTTCGGACAAGTATCTGGAACAGATTATTTCGGTATTGAATCGTGCAGGTTTTGTAAAAAGCGTGCGGGGAGCTCAGGGTGGTTACTTATTAAAGAAAGAACCGCAGGAATATACAGTTGGTATGATTCTTCGTCTCACTGAAGGTTCGCTTGCTCCGGTAGCGTGCCTGGATGGAGACGAAAATGATTGCGAGAGACAGGAATCTTGCGTTACACTTATTTTATGGAAGAAAATATATGATGCGGTCAGTGGTGTTGTAGATCATACGACGCTACAGGATCTGGTAGACTGGCAGCTCGAAAAAAATGGAGATTATGTAATATAGGAAGGTTGATTATGAGCAAATTAATTTATATGGATAATGCGGCAACAACCCAGGTTTATCCGGAAGTATTAGACACAATGATACCATATTTCACAGAACACTATGGTAATCCGTCTGCAATTTACAGTTTTGCAGGAGAAGCAAAGCGCGGTGTGGATCATGCCCGTGAGACGATTGCCAATGTGATTGGTGCTAAGACAGAGGAGATTTATTTTACCGGTGGCGGAAGTGAATCCGATAATTGGGCGCTGAAGGCGACTGCAGAAGCATATGCCAATAAGGGAAAGCACATTATCACGACTACCATTGAGCATCATGCGATTCTGCATACTGCGCAGTGGCTGGAGAAAAAGGGATATGAAATTACCTATGTCAATGTAGATGAAGATGGTAAAGTAAAGCTGGACGAGCTGGAGGCAGCTATCCGCCCGGATACGATTTTGATTTCTGTTATGGCTGCAAACAATGAAATCGGTACGATTCAACCATTGAAGGAAATCGGGGCGATCGCAAGAAAGCATGGTGTTCTGTTCCATACAGATGCAGTGCAGGCTTTTGCACATATTCCAATCAATGTAGATGAGATGAATATTGATATGCTTTCAGCCAGTGGACACAAGATCAACGGCCCAAAGGGAATCGGTGTGATGTATATCCGCAAAGGCGTGAAGATTCTGTCCTTTATTCATGGCGGTGCGCAGGAAAGACAGCGTCGTGCCGGAACCCACAATGTACCGGGAATCGTTGGAATTGGTAAGGCGGCAGAGATTTCTGTTGCAAATATGGAGAAAAACAATGCATACGAGATCTCACTTCGTGATCATCTGATCGATCGTGTATTATCTGAGATTCCATATTCCAGACTGAATGGACATCGCACCGATCGTCTTCCGAATAATGCAAATTTCTGTTTCCAGTTTATCGAAGGAGAATCTATGCTGATTCTTCTGGATCAGGCCGGAATTTGCGGAAGCAGCGGAAGTGCCTGCACATCCGGATCCTTGGATCCATCCCATGTGCTTCTGGCAATCGGATTACCTCATGAGATCGCACACGGAAGTCTGCGTCTGACAATTTCAGAGAAGACAACCATGGAAGATATTGATTATACCGTTGATACCTTAAAGAAAATCATTGAGCGTCTGCGTAGCATGTCACCATTATACGAAGATTTTGTGCGCAAGAACGGAAAGTAAAATAATACCACCCCAAGAGAGGAGATATATTTATATGTACAGCGAAAAAGTAATGGATCATTTTAATAATCCACGTAACGTAGGAGAGATTGAGAACCCAAGTGGTGTAGGTACCGTTGGTAACGCGAAATGTGGCGATATCATGCGTATGTATCTGGACATCGATGATAACGGAATCATTCAGGAAGCAAAATTCAAGACTTTTGGATGTGGTGCAGCAGTTGCTACAAGCAGCATGGCAACCGAACTTGTAAAAGGCAAGACGATTCAGGAAGCTTTGCAGGTAACAAACAAGGCAGTAATGGAAGCGCTCGACGGACTTCCACCAGTAAAGGTACATTGTTCTCTGCTTGCCGAAGAAGCAATTCATGCTGCGTTATGGGATTATGCAGAAAAGCACAATATCAAGATAGAAGGACTTGAGCGTCCGGTAAATGATATCAGTGAGAAGGAAGAAGCTCCGGAAGAAGAGTATTAATATATGAAAGAAAAAGTTGTTGTAGGTATGTCTGGAGGCGTAGATTCCTCTGTCGCTGCCTATCTTTTAAAAGAACAGGGATATGATGTCATTGGTGTGACAATGCAGATCTGGCAGGATCAGGATGTGTTCACGCAGGCACAGGAAGGTGGATGCTGTGGACTGTCTGCGGTAGATGATGCGCGCCGTGTCGCGGATCGTCTGGAGATACCGTATTATGTGATGAATTTCAAGGCGGATTTCCAGAAAGCGGTCATTGATTATTTTGTAGATGAGTATGAAAAAGGTCGTACGCCGAATCCATGCATCGCATGCAACCGATATGTGAAGTGGGAGTCTCTTTTACAGAGATCACTTGAAATTGGCGCAGACTACATCGCCACAGGACATTATGCCCGTATCACAAAACTTCCAAATGGAAGATACAGCATCCGTAATTCGGTTACTGCCGCAAAGGATCAGACATACGCACTGTACAATCTGACCCAGCACCAGCTTGCACATACCCTGATGCCGGTCGGTGATTATGAAAAGCCGCAGATTCGACAGATCGCAGAAGACATCGGTTTGCCGGTTGCAACCAAGCATGACAGTCAGGATATCTGTTTTGTCCCGGATCATGATTATGCGGGATTTATTACCAGAGAGACGGGAAAAGAGAGCCAGCCGGGCAATTTTGTGGATGAAGAAGGAAATATACTTGGAACGCACAAAGGAATCATCCATTATACGATTGGTCAGCGTAAAGGACTTGGAATCCCGGCAAAGACACCGATCTTTGTCAAAGAGTTACGTCCCGATACGAACGAGGTCGTACTTTGCAAGTCGGAGAGCCTTTTCCGGAAGGACTGCCGGGTAAGCAATGTCAATTATATGGCAGAGGAAACACTCGATGGGCCGACACCGGCCATCGGAAAGGTCCGCTATTCCCACGCAGGGGCACCATGCGTGCTGTATCCGCAGCCGGATGGAACATTGCGCGCAGAGTTTGAAGAAGCGCAGCGTGCGATGACACCGGGACAGGCAGCCGTATTTTATCGCGATGATTATGTGCTTTGTGGTGGAACGATTGAAGTATAAGATGATGTAATATTTAATTCGAGACAGAAAATGAAAAGGACGAGCGAAACTCAGAAAAAGGTGGAGTTTTGGCTCGTTTTTTGTTGTATGCAAAGAAAAACACATTCCCCTATTTACATAGTAGGGGAATAGGGAGTATAATCAATGCGCAAATGAGGTGGTGAAAGAAAATGATGATATCAGCAAAAAGCCGGTATGCCCTGCGTGTCATGGTTGATCTGGCGCAACGCAATACCGGAGAATTCATACCGGTAAAGGAAATTGCAGCCCGGCAGGGAATATCCCTGAAATATCTGGAAAGCATAATGACCATACTGACAAAAGGCAAAATGCTCGAGAGTGCCAGCGGTAAAGGCGGCGGTTATCGGCTCGTGCGTAAGCCATGC
>OLSQ01000312.1_pt1 | contig 48891 bp, 44 predicted proteins | sample 1672561 | NCBI WGS metagenome assembly OLSQ01 (sample SAMEA3136699, study PRJEB25190) | human gut metagenome | biome: human gut; feature: human-associated habitat; material: faeces | place: Austria | collected 2013
TTAGCCTCGGTCTCGGCTGTACCGTCCCAATGGCAGAGGAAGAAGCCGCCGTCCTCGATCTTTTCCTTGAACTCGTCGTACGAATCACACTTATAGACACGACTGTCGCGCATCTTAAGCGCTTTTTGATAGATATTGTTCTGTATGTCCTCGAGCAGGGTGTTGACGGTATCGGCGATTCCGGCCAGCGGCAGCGTCTCCTTTTCGAGAGTGTCACGACGCATGACTTCAACGGTGCCGTTCTCAAGATCGCGGGCGCCGATGGCCAGACGCACGGGCACACCCTTGAGTTCATAGTCGGCAAACTTGAAGCCGGGGCGGCGCTTGTCATCGTCATCGTATTTTACGCTGATGCCCAGCTGTCCCAGGCGTTCCACGATCGGCATCACGGCCTCGGTGATGGCAGCCAGCTGCTCGGCATTTTTCGATATAGGCACGATCACCACCTGGATCGGCGCCAGATGCGGCGGAAGCACCAGGCCGTTATCGTCGGAGTGGGCCATGATCAGCGCGCCCATCAGGCGCGTCGACACACCCCAGGAGTTGGCCCATACGTATTCGGGCTTGTTTTCCTTGTTGACGAAAGTCACATCGAAGGCCTTTGCGAAATTCTGGCCCAGATTGTGCGACGTACCCGACTGAAGGGCCTTGCCGTCCTGCATCATCGATTCGATGGTATAGGTGTTCAGGGCGCCTGCGAACCGTTCATTAGCCGTCTTCACGCCGATGATCACCGGCAGAGCCATATAGCGGCGGCAGAATTCGGCATAGAGGTTGATCATCTGCACTGTGCGCTTCTCCGATTCCTCGGCCGTGGCATGGGCGCAGTGGCCCTCCTGCCATAGGAATTCGGCCGTACGCAGGAACATGCGCGTGCGCATCTCCCAGCGCATCACATTGCACCACTGGTTGCATATCACGGGAAGATCGCGGTAGGAATGTATCCAGTTCTTGTATGTGCCCCAGATAATGGTCTCCGAAGTAGGACGTACGATCAGTTCTTCTTCAAGTTTGGCTTCAGGATCTACGATCACACCGGTGCCGTTGGGGTCGTTCTTGAGACGGTAGTGGGTCACTACAGCGCACTCCTTGGCGAAACCTTCCACATGCTCGGCCTCGCGACAGAGAAACGACTTCGGAATCAGCAGCGGGAAATAGGCGTTCTTCACTCCTGTTTCCTTGAACATGCGGTCGAGTGTCTGCTGCATTTTTTCCCATATAGCGTAGCCGTAGGGCTTGATCACCATACAGCCGCGCACTGCCGACTGCTCTGCCAGATCGGCTTTTACCACAAGTTCATTATACCACTGCGAATAATTTTCCTGGCGCTTGGTCAGGTGTTGTAGTTCTATTGCCATATTAAATCGTTCGTTGTTTTCCTTTCGTATTAATGTGCAAAGTTAAGCATTTTTTTACAATTCCGGAGCCATTATATATAATAATGAGGCGAGATACCGCTGACGGTCACTTCACTTTGACGCCTGCGGCCCGCAGCATCTCCACATCGGGAATGACGATGAATTCCACACGGCGGTTGATCGCGCGGTTGGCCAGCGAGTTGTCGGGCTGCAGCGGCTCATCGTGGGCAAGGCCGTAGGGTATCACATTGGTCTCTTTCTGATCGGCGAGCTGCCACAGATAGTCGTCGATGGCATTGGCGCGCGCAGCCGAGATCGAGTCACTGTAAGCCTCGTCGCCGGTATCATCCGTGTGGACGGCCACAAGCATCTTGTATCTGCCAGGCTCGCGCACTACCGTCGCAAATGGCTTCAGCACACCTCCTGCCGACTGTTTGAGCGCCACAGCCCCGGGAGCAAAAAGCTTTTCGCACGGAACTGTCACGCGGAGTACTTCGCCGTTGCGCGTCAGCTCGGCGGCATAGCCGTCCTTCACGAAATAACGGCGCAGCTGGTCCATGGCACTCGCCACATAGTTGTGCGCCTTCTGCGGAACTGCCGGCACGGCCATATTTTCCGACACACTCATGTCGAGATTGTCAGGGGCTTCCTGTCCCGACCCTGTCAGCGGCAGAACAGCGACGGCCAGGCCTGCTATTACCAAAGAGGAAAGAATCTTTCGCATTGTTCAATAATATGTTTTTATCGGACCGGTTACAGACCCGACTCATAATCAAGATATGCACGTACCAGCGGCTCGACATCGTCGGCGGCCACATTGGCGCCGCGGTCCCTGGCCAGCATACGCTTCACATAGGCCACCAGGTCGGCGGGATCCACCTCGTCATCGTCATCCGCATCGACATCGATTTCAAGCAGTCCGTTCGACTCATAATAGTCATATATCATATCTATGATATTGAGCAGTTCGTTGTCGTCGTAGGCGGTACCGGCGGCTGCCTGCATGGCCTTTACCGCGTCATTCTCATCAAAGTCCATAGCTTCACTTGTTTAATTCAATCAGACCTTCGGGCAATTGCAGGGACAGATAGCGGGCTTCGGGATCGAATTCGATCAGCAGCTCGTCATGATAAGGCACTATCACCTGGCGTCCGGACGTATCGCACGCATATATCAGAACGTTTGCCGTCGAATCGTCGACCGACTCGATCGTCCCGACCGGGATGTCGCCGTCGCGCAACTCATATCCTACCATGTCCGACAGATAGACGCCTTCTTCATCATCCTCCGCGGTGTGAGGCAGACGGGCTGCGGGATAGTACACATCGTGCATGGCCAGGGAGGCGGCCGCGTTCTCATTGTCCGCGCCGTCGAACCTCACAAGCCAGTCGGCGCCCCGCGGCCGCGACGCGGCCACGAAAAACGGCACATATATGCCCTCGATGTCGAGCACCATGAATCCGAGTTCTTCGGGCGTATAGCGTCCGTCAAGCTCGAGCTGAAGCTCGCCCTTGATGCCATGCGGCTTATAAAGCCTGCCTATCTGCTGCAGCTCGCTCCGTCTGATCATTTTTTCCGTTTTTTCTTCGATGGCGAGGGAGCCAGCGCGTAATCCTGGAGCATCAGATCCTCGGGATAAATCTCGATGGCACCGTCGCTCATCTCGTAAAGATCCTTGAATACCTTAACATCCTCGACTCCTTCGGGATTGGCAGCCAGCTGGAGTTTCTTCATATGGTTGGCAAGCAACTCGATGAACGCGTCACGTTCTTCACCCGGCTCCATCGCACACGCACGCGCCACCATCTCTTCCACGAGGTGACCGTACTGGCGGCGTCGGATTGCCGTCGTGCCCTTCGACACGGACTGCGGACTTTCCTCGAGCGCGTCCGGCTTGAGCAGTTCGAACGGAAGGTCGACATCAAGCCTGAAGTCGCTGATCAGCGCCAGATGGTCCCACAGCTTGCGGCGGTAGGCCTGCTGGTCACCCTGTACGGGAAAGAGAATAGCCATGGCATCGACTATCGAGCGGGCACACCGCGTGCGCTCATCACGGTCCTCGATCGTCAGGCAATGATCCACCATATTCTGTATATTCCTGCCGTATTCCGGCAGGACCAGAGGTTTCATATGATTCTTGTATGTAAGCACTGTCCTTATCTTTTTTGTTATGTGCAAAGTTAGTTATTTTTTCGCAATTGACCCAACATCGGACGACGTTATTCGATTTAACTATATGTACAGTCAACAGGAAGTCGGCGCCCGGTCCGGTCGATTTTTGCAGGTCGGCCGCAGATCTTTTGCCTGAAAAAAATCAATCAGTAAGAAAATAATTACTAATTTTGCACTATGAATAATGATCGGATAAAAAACGAACACCCAATACTCTCAAAGATTAAATTCATGGAGCGGAGCGACCTTCTCAGAGTCGTAAACGGCGCTTACATCGCTGAAAGATTCTTTGGCAAATCCGGCAGCTGGTTCAGCCAAAAGCTCAACAACAACATCAAGAACGGTAAGCCGTGCGAATTTACTCCCGCTGAACGTGAAATCCTCAGCAACGCACTGCACACAATAGCGATCGAACTGGAGGACTTAGCTGACGAACTGCAATAAATAATTCATCATCTGTCAAACAATCGCAGACGTCAGTTCAGACCCGACGGTTTTTGAAGCCGTCGGGCCTTTTTAATATCGTCCCGACGGCATGCAAGAAAAAGTCCTTTTAAGTACACAATTAGCTTTCTGTCATTCGACTGTGGCGCCCGATTGGGTATTCGGCCGCGAGCTGATGACGTTGATGTCACCCGCAAGGTTGTATTCCTTACCGTCGGATCCGCGTGCCTTGATCACATAATAATACACCCCCGAGCCTACGGTCTTGCCGCCATGTCGCCCGTCCCAGCCCTGCGAAGGATCGGTGAGATGCGCGAGTTCCTGTCCCCAGCGGTTGAAGATGTGACAGTCAAACGATATGATCGACCTGTAGCTGACTTTCCACTCGTCGTTGACACCTTCTGACGTACCGGGCGAGAAAGCATTGGGGCATTCCAGACGCGAATCTCCGACTGACACCGTATATGTGTCGCTTACGTACTCGCACGTTCCATCGGCATTATTGGCCACGAACCGCACATATGTCATACCCGCTTCTGTGAATTCATAAGCGAATTCCAGCTGGTCGTAGCTGTAGTTCACGTCGTCGAATCCGGGATAGGCCGACACTTCCCATCGGTGATATATGGCCGCGTCCGTGACGGCAGCACGGAACGTGATCTCGCAAGGCGCCGAACCGCCAAGCTCGGCTTCGATCTTCTGCTCATTGTCGTTGTCGCGATCGGCCTGCTCGGCCGAAGTCTCGGCCTGCACAGCGGTGGTGACAAAGGTACCCGACTGCACGTCGGCACCGGTTCCCCACTCTGTCGCGAAGCGGTCGGGATGAAGCGTAAACTGTGTGTCACACAGTGGTACAGGTGCCGAGACCGTCTCTGAGAGGCCTGCGAAATTTTCCGAGACAGGCTGCTGCACATAGGCCATGTCGGCTTCTGAGAAACGCAGCGATGCATAGCTCAGCACGATGCCGCGGTCGAGTTCCTCGCGCCGGCCGTTGACCGAATAATAATATATTGGGAGCGCCGGATTCTCAATATGCAGCTGCACCCGGTCACAGTCCGACGATATGGCCGTCAGTCCACTCACAGCATAGGGATGATTGGCATAGTTCACCACCCACACGCATGTACGGCGCGTACCGTCGCTGATGACATAGCCCATGTCATCGGCACCGAGAGTTATCACGGACCGGGAGCCGTCGGAAGCTGACGCCACATCCTCGGCATATCCTCCGCCGAGATTGCTGTATCGCTGCCAGCTCACTTGACTCGGATCGGCCGCCGGAGTATAGGCCAGAGTACACCCGGCCGCATTCTCCACCACAATGATTCCTGCCAGGCCGGTTGTGGCCGGCGCCTGGACATTGATTGCCCGCGAACCGTCGACCGTCAGGGATGTCTGCGCCGGAAGGGCTGCCGCGGCCATGGCAGCCGCCGTCAGTATCATATATCTTTTCATATCTTTACCTTGTCAGGGTTACGTGCTATAAAATCTTTCCACGACGAGGACTTTGCCACCGCCGGCTTACCCGATTCATAGAAATGACACAGGGCTGCCGCCAGAGCATCGGTCGAATCGAGTTCGGGCAGCATATTCTCCTCGCCGATTTTCAATATGCGCTTCAGCATCTCGCGTACCTGTTCCTTGGAAGCCGCTCCATTGCCCGTGATCGCCTGTTTGATCTTTCGCGGCTCATATTCGGTGATAGGTATCTCGCGCGACAGAGCGGCTGCCATGGCCACACCCTGCGCGCGTCCGAGTTTCAGCATCGACTGTACGTTCTTGCCGTAGAAAGGAGCCTCGATAGCGAGCTCGTCGGGCAGATACTGGCTACAGAGATCGAGCACGCGGTCGTAGATGCGGCGCAGACGCATGTAGTGCGTTTCGAAGCGGCTAAGCTTCACCACGCCCATCGCGATCAGGGACGGATGCTTGCCGTTGACACCGAGAATGCCGTAACCCATCACGTTTGTCCCGGGGTCGATTCCGATAATGACGCGCTGATAGTCGCGGGATTCATTCATTGGAGTTCGGATAAGGTGGTTGAGAAAAACACCGCGCGCGAGGGCCACCGCTGCAATATTGTATCGAACAGTCGGCTGCCGTGATCGGCGTACCATGTCTCGATGTCATCGCGCGAACAGGCCCGCAGGTGCAGCGCCAGGCTCGTCACGCCAGGTTCGCTTTCGGCCTCCACGCGGAATAGTTCGGGCGCCGTAAAATATTCGCCGTCGGACGTCGCCGAGGGTATGAACTCTGTGCGCAGCCATTCGACGAACTCTCTCTCGATGGCCGCGTCAATGCCGAATGTAGTGTTATATAGAAGCATATCGTATAATTTTCAGGATGGTGTATTGAACAATCTGTTGCGCATGAAGCGTACGGCGAATCCGGCGTGACGCAGCAGCGTAGGCCAGAAGCCGTAGTAGTACGACATGATTCGGAACCGCTCTTTGAGCGACTTCTTGCGGTTGGCCGTCGTCATGCCTTCCGACAGATAATCGACAAGTACGCCGTCGATGTATTCATTGCGCCGCGAATGCTGCAGACAACGGATACACCAGTCATAGTCGGCCGAAAACCTGTATGCGGTATCATATAGCGGAGCTATACGCTTGAGGGCGACAAACGCCTGATGGCACACCAGCATCCCGCGGGCGAAATCACGGTAACCGAGTTTATCGGGAGCCGTAAGGTGTCGTGGAGCCAGGTAAGCGCCCTTGTCGTCGACCAGATTAGTCTGCCCGTAGACGATCCCGGGCATGTTGCTCCGGTCGATACGGTCGCTGATCATCTGGAGTGTCTGTGGCGAATGGAATTTATCGCCGGCATTAAGAAATATCAGGTAAAGGCCACGCGACAGTCCGATGCCCTTGTTCATCGCGTCGTAGATCCCATGGTCGGGCTCCGACTTTACAATAAGCCTGTCGGGCCGCTGACACGCGGCACTTACCACATCGAGCGTACCGTCGGACGAGGCCCCGTCGACAATGATATGCTCATAGTCGCCGCATGTCTGCTCTGTCACGCTGCCGACCGTCCTGCCTACGGTCGAAGCGGCATTATAAGTCACTGTGATTATCGAAAAACGCGGAGGCGAAGCTTGGTTCGTTGACATTGTCATTTATTTTTGGTAAGATGCTGTCTTTGAATCAGCCTTTATGAGTTCTTCGGCTTTGGCCGTGCCGGCCTGGCACCGCATCGTATAACCGATCTGCCGTCCTGAAAGATTCGAGGCAAGCGACATTGAAAAGCTGTCGGTCTGCGGGGCAGCCACAAGTTCGCAGGCCACGGTTTCGTTGGCGGCGATGTCAAGAATGCGCTCGGGTGTGGAAGTGAGATGGGCTGCCGGAATATCCTCCACCCGCACAGTACGCCGGTAAAGATTGTCTTTCGCGTCTGACAGATACACATTGAGCGCGTCGCCGGCATTGGCCACGACAGCGAACATGGGCCGGGAGTCACGATAGTAACTCGTGTCGCGGTTCTCGGGCTTCTGCAATATCTCGCTCATCGGGACCCTAAGCAGACGCTGACGGTCGAACATCATCAGCAGACTGCCCGTCTGAGCTTCCTCGGGAGTGAATGCAAGCACCAGCGGCAGCTCGTATTCGCGGTAGTAATCGCGTCGCGAGTGGCTGAGGGTATTGTCGGCTGAAAAGTACAGATACCCGGCCGGAGCCACGAACCCGTCCTCACCGTCATGCAGCACGTTCTGGCGCCAGGCCGACGTTGCGATCCGCGCGAGCGGCTCTGCATGACGCGCAGTATCTGCGGCGACCGGCTGAGCAGCCTGCACGGGCTGCGGCCGCTCGGCGACTACAACCTCCTCGGCTCCGGTGTCGCGGCGCTGTGACTCGCGGGCGCGCCGCTCCAGTTCGAATTCTCCGCGCTCGCTTTCATCGAGCTTCATGGTCGTGCCGCTGCGGCGCACGTAGATCACACCGCCGAGCTCTACGGGCGATACCCGGGGCTGCACTTTCACTATGATCACATCGCGGGTGGCCTCGGAGTCAGGTTCAATCTGCACACTTTCGGTCACGAGCGTGCCCCACGTCTGCCTCACCAGATTTGTAAGGAAGTTGCACACGTTGTCGGGAGTGCGTATATCGAAATGACTGGAGCCTATGATGCCTTTGTGGCGCTTGTAATACTCGAAATCCTCGAACAGTCCGGCCTCGCAGTGCGTGGAGTCGTTCACGCCGATATAAAGCGTGCCGCCCGAAGCGTTCATGAACCCGGCTATCGTGCGCAGTATCACGTGCTGCTGCCGGTCCGGATCGGCATCGACCTTGTCGGCCGCCGACTTGCGCGCCGGGTACACGATGCTCGACTTGAATTCCACAAACTGGTTCTCGGAGCCGTACGACTTGAGCACACGCGGCTCGAAATTGACGCCGAGAAGGCGTGCTATCTCTGCCTTGAGCCCCTTGGCTATGGTGTTTTCCTCACGGCCTTCTTCAGGAAGCATGTTGTACGACAATACCATGCGCGCAAGAGTGTTCTCAAGGTTGTTGCGTGGCTTGCTTATCGTAGCCCATAGCGACTCGTTGCGCGAACTGTCACCAAGCCACGACACGATCTCCAGACGGTGGAAAATGATCTGAAGCAGAGGCGACAGGTCTGCTTCCGCACGGCGCGACTCGAGCTCTGCCGCGTCGACACGGCTGTTGGACGCATAGAACTGGTGCTGATGGAGCAGCGAGGCATGCGTCAGCAGATTGGCCGCCATGCCTGTATCGCCTACCGACAGCGCCAGCAGACGCGCGAAACGCAGGTAATCGAAAGCATTGAGCAGTTTTGAACAGGTCATCGACTTGAAGCGGAACAGCTGCACGATTTCCCCGACATCCTCGCGTGTAAGACTTTCCGTGTCGGGCTCGGCTGTCACATCCTGCTCGTCATGGTCTCCGTCGGCCACCACAGCCAGCCCGTTAAGGAGGCTGACAAAAGCTATGGCCTTATCGACCTTCACATCATCGTCCGACAGTCCCAGGATAGAGCCTTCGATGTGCGCCGGATTGCTGAAGTCAAGCACGCGGAAATCGACCACATCGCCCGGGCGCAGGTCACGTTCGTCGCCGCGCCCGAGATATACGCCATAACCGCAGTCGCCTATCACCAGATACTCGTTCGGCGACATCCATGTCACCACGCCATGATATGTCTTGTTATAGTCGAGCAGCGACGGCGCCTGGTTGGCTACATCATCGGTCAGCGACATGCGGTAACGTCCGAAACTGTCCACACCGATGATCCTGGCGAAGAAATGCAGCGGCTCGCCGTCATCATCGCGGAATGCCTGTTCGATCATCGTGCGGTTTCGGTCGAGGTCCAGTCCGCGCAGGTTGTATGATACAATGTCGCTGCGGCTGATGTAGCCGTCGCCGGGCAGAAACGCCGGATCGTCGATACGGCACCGCCACTGTGGATCCTCCCCTCCGGCGATTTCCCGCGAATCGATGATCACGGCTACCTGATCTCCCTCCTCGGCGCGACGCCGCTCGCGCAGCTCGCTCTCCGGCTGGGATGACTTCTCGAACAGAACCTTTTCGATATCGCTCCACATCTGCCGGTGGGCGTCAAAGCTGTTGATGCGCGAACCGTTGAGACTCTTTATGCCGTCGAGATAGACCTGCGGCGAAAGCCACGGCATCATCGTCGACGGTAACACGGGAGTGATGTCGGCATCGCCCCGGCGTCGGATGCTGACGCCCTCCTCGGCAGCCGTAATGTCGACATTTCCGGCTCTGAACAGCCGCACGGGAAGCGCACTGCCCGGACGTCCCACATCCACCGACGCCTTTGTCATAAGCAGCTGCTGCTCCTTTATGTCATCGTAGCCGAACTCCATGGGCAGCCGTGCGCCCAGCAGAGTCACGTACGATTTGTCGAGCAACACGTCGCTCTTGGCAGGCCGCAACAGCGAAATGTAGCGGTAGAACAGCGCACGGTTGCGGCGGGCTGACTCGTCGTCGCGCTTGCCGCCGATGAGCATCTGTAGCGCTATCGCCGTCACGATCTTTCCCAGGCGGTCGTTCTCAGGCTCGGTCTGAGCCTGCGGCAGGCGGTCGATCTCGCGGCGGCTAAGCTGTATATAAATCTCGAACTGCCCGACAAAGGCGCTTCGGAAGGGCTCCTGAGTCCATGTGTCGAGATTCCACTCCATGATCGTGTCGAAAATGCCGCCGAGATAGCTCTTCACAAGCGACGGCTGTGTGCGGAGTATCAGCATCAGCGTGGCAAACTGATCCACCGGATGATAAAGATAACCCGCCAGCCGCAGTTTCTCCATCAGACTGGTAATGAAGCCGTCGATATCGTCGTCCATGAATATCTGAAGGGCCGCATTATAGGGTTTCAGACCTTCGACAAGCGCCGTCATCTGTTCCTGGATTGACCGGCGGATAGTCTTCTCGGCCTGGCGCAACAGTCCCGAGCCTTCAATGATGTAAAGGGCGGCGGTGCGGAGTATTCCGAGGGCCTCCTGCATCAGTGTGCCATGACGCTTTATGTCAAGACTCTTGAAATAGTCGGGCAGCGAATCGGCGGCCGCCTTGAGGGCGGTTATGATCCACGACGGATTCCGGGCAGCCATCTCCGCACGCGCCTCGGCGAATTCGGCACGCAGGGTGAATACGCTGTTTATAAGCCTGGCGGCGGTACCACCGACACGGATACGCGACAGAAAATCGTCCATGGTCAGCAGCGGCAGCTTCACATCGCCTTCGCAAAGCTCCAGATTGTAGGCCATCGAATTAAGCTTCGTAAAGCGGCACATAACGCTGCGGCCACGCGTCAGGGGGGTGGTGTTCTGAAACAGGTTGAACCGCAGTCCGTGACGGTCCTCGAGCACATACGGGTCGCCGGGTCGGCGCGGCTCGGCATATACGGTAAATTCCTCAGCCTGCTTGCGGGCGTAGCTGTCGCCGTAGAAGCGGCGCACATACATCGGCATGCAATGCCCGAGCACGGGGCCATTCCTGGTCATCGACTTCACGCGACACGTCAGCGACACCGGCGTAGGCTGCTCGCGCTGGAATTTCAGTTTACTGATAAAGAAATCACTGTAGCCGGGCACTTTCAGCCGGTACATGTCGTCGCTCTCTCCGAAATCTCTGACTACCTCAAATTCATAGGTCTGTCCAATTTTATAGTCCATACGTCTTTCATGTACACATTGAATAAAATAAAGACAAACTTACAAAAAATATCGATACGAAAACGCGATTCAACGTTCTTTAACATTGCGGTCTCCTCCGACGGCCACATATGACTGAATGCGTAAATGCCACCGATGCCACAGTACATTTCACGCTTACGCCTGGACTGCCGTAAGTGGGCACGGTCAGTTGGCATGGACATCGCGAGGGATGACCAGCCACGATTTGTAGGGAATTCCCATCTTCTTGACAATCTGCTGCCAGTATCCGTCGCCATCGCCGGTCAGAAGCTCAGTCGCCGGCATATCTTCCGGCACCGGCGCCCAGGTGTTCTCCTTGACCTCACCTTCGAGCTGCCCCTTGCTCCATCCGCTGTAGCCGATGAAGAAGCGCATGAAACCTTCGGTCGGATATCCCTCGTTGACATAAGCGATCGCGCGGTCGAATTCGCCGCCGATATACAGTCCTGGAGCGTAAAGCCTTGCTCCGGGGATGATTTCCGGACCGAGGGTATGGATGAAATAAAGCCTGTCCTGACTCAACGGACCGCCGCAGTAGACGGGAACCTGCGCTCCGCTCTCGCCAACACCGTCGAGCACTTCCTGCAAAGTGTAACTCATGCGGTTGTTCAGCACCACGCCGGTTGCGCCTTCCGACTCGTCATAATCGATCAGCGAGATGACCGCTCGTTCAAACCAGACTTCGCTCAGGAAAGGCTGCGCAACAATCAGAGACCCGCCTTTGAGCGGCATTTTCACAGTCGTCAGATTGAAGAATGTAGTGTCGAGATCTTTCATAGTGTCGTCCGTTTTTTGAAATTGTTAGGCTTTACTTGATAACAACATCGGCGCCTCTTTTGTTACCTGTCGGTGACAAAATTCCCTACAAAACACGCAAGGCCGCGCCTTGCGGGCGCAGCCATGAGTGATAAGTCTGCGGAAAAAGAATACCGGCCTCAGGCCTTCACGCGGCTGATGTACGAGCCGTCGCGGGTATCGATTTCGATAGAGTCGCCTTCGTTGACGAACAGCGGCACGCGCACCTCGGCACCGGTTTCCACCGTAGCGGGCTTCAGGGTGTTGGTGGCTGTGTCGCCCTTGATGCCGGGCTCTGTGTACGTGATCTTAAGCACGGTCTTGATCGGCATTTCTGCATAGAGCACCGTGTCGGTCGAAGCATCGCTCACCACTTCCACGGTGTCGCCTTCCTTCATGAAGTCGGCGCCGGTCACGAGTTCCTTATTGATGGGAATCTGCTCGAATGTCTCGTTGTTCATGAAGATGTCGTCGCCGCCGTCGGCATAAAGATACTGGTAGGGACGGCGCTCCACGCGTACGTCTTCCAGTTTCTCGCCGATGTTGAAACGGCGTTCGAGTACGCGGCCGTCGACCACATCCTTTAATTTTGTGCGCATGAAGGTATTGCCTTTGCCGGGCTTTACGTGGAGGAACTCCACGCAGAAGTAAAGACGGCCATCCATGCGGATGCAGGTGCCGTTTTTGATGTCTTGAGCGTTGATCATATCGTTTGTACGTTGATTTTGGCTGCAAAATTACTAATTTTCCCGCATTATTCCGCACTTTGCCAGGCTTTTTTATCGAAATATCTGCATATACAAACGACAAAAATCTGAATTACAGCCGCTAAAGAATCCCGAGATGCCTGAACATCACGGCGTATCGTTCGGCTTTCTGCTCCAGCGGGAGCGGATAGGCGCGTGAGGTCGACGGCATGCGCCATATCTCCAGTCCGTCCGCGTCCACAGTCATTGATCCCTGCGGCGGGATCTGTGTACCGGTCAGGGAGGCGATCACTCCTGCCGCTTTCTCGCCGGTGGTGGCCACGGCCCGGCACTCGGGCATCCGTGCCAGAAGTCCTTTCAGATCGACCGGCTCCACTATCTCCAGGAATTTATCGCTCGCATTGCCGCGGTGACGATAGACTTTATGCCCTGTGTCATTCAGCGCGATGTGCCGCTCGGTAAGCATCTCCTTTATCATATCGACCCGAAAAGTGCGCGAGGCGGTATCGTAAAGCGCGTCGCGGTCGCCATAGAACAGCAGTCCGCACACACGCCAGAAGTCATTGCTCCGGTTGGGGTAATAGAAATTCATGCTCCATCGCTTTGGCTGCGGCGGAAAAGTTCCCATGACGAGCACTCTGGCTCCGGCAGGAATGAACGGTTCCCAGGGGTGTATCTCGCATTCTTCTTCAGTATATTCCATATTATCTTTTTTACTTTATAACGCCGCGAAAGGAAAAATTGTATTGCGGCGCTCCGTTTTTTTACCGATTCTTTGGTGTGAATTTAAAAAAATGCTAATTTTGCCACCAAAGTTATGATCAACGACCATATGAATAAAGGTAAAGTAATCGTCATATCCGCTCCTTCGGGCTGCGGGAAATCCACCATTATCAATGCCATTCTCGACGAGGGAGAGTTCGACCTCGGCTTCTCGGTATCGGCCACCAACCGGCAGCCGCGCCAGGGCGAGCAGGACGGAATCCACTACCGCTTCATGACCACCGCGGAATTCCGCGATGCCGTCGACCGCGGCGAATTCATCGAATGGGAGGAAGTCTACGCCGGGCGCTATTACGGCACACTGCGCTCGGAAGTCGACCGCATCATCGAAGCCGGTCACAACGTAGTGCTCGACATCGATGTCAAGGGCGCGCTCAACGTCAAGAAAGCCTACGGCGACAGTTGCCTCACGCTTTTCATCCAGCCCCCGAGTGTCGGAGAACTCCGCCGCCGGCTCGAGAACCGCGGCACGGAGGACCCCGCGGCAATCGACGACCGCATAGCGCGCGCCGAATATGAACTGAGCTTCGCCCCGAAATTCGACCGCACCGTAGTCAACGGCGACCTCGACACTGCCGTCGCTGACACCGAGGCCATTCTTCACGACTTTATAGGCTGACACATGTCCACCACCGACCGACCGAAACAGACCGTCGGAATATTGGGCGGCTCGTTCAATCCCGTGCACATCGGCCATCTGATTCTGGCCAGCTTTCTGGTCCAGTGGGGCTACGTCGACAAGGTATGGCTTACACTGTCGCCGCGTAATCCGCTCAAGGATCCGTCGGCGCTGCTGCCCGACACAAAACGCCTCGCCATGCTCAACATCGCCCTCAAGGGCGCACGCGACATCGACGTATGCGACATAGAGCTGTCCATGCCACGGCCGTCATACACCGTCAACACCCTCGACACGCTGGCATCGAAATACCCCGACAAGCAGTTCCGGCTCATCATCGGAAGCGACAACTGGGCCATCTTCGACCGCTGGCGCGATCCGCAGCGCATCCTCGATCATTACGGCGTGATCGTATATCCGCGCGACGGCTATCCGGTCAGTCACCACATCGACGGAATGGAAGTGGTGAAAGCGCCGCTCGTCGACATTTCAAGCACATTTATCCGCAACTCTGTGGCCCGCGGGCGCGACGTAAGCTATTTCCTCCCTCCGGGAGTCTTCAAGTATATAACCGACCACAAACTATATCAGCCATGACCAACAACACACTGGCTTTCATAGCCCTGTGCAACGAATACTGCGCCGAGCTCGAACACTGCCGCGAATCCGAGCCGCAGGCATTCGTGGGCCGCATGCTCGACCTGCTGCCGCGCATATACATCACCGCACGCAGCCTGCAGCCTGACCCTGCAGCCGATCCCGACAGCATGGCCATCATTCCAGCTCTTGAGGAAGACACGTACGACCAGGTGCGACGTGCCGCAGAACTCGTCCTGGGCGAGCACGACACATATCTCGAGACTTTCGTCAGCGACATGAAATACAGCGACGAACCTATCGGCGCAAGTATCTCCGAGTCGCTCGCCGACCTCTTTCAGGTGATGTTCAATTTCATAGAAACCGTGCGCGACGCCGCTTCCGAGACTGTCGAGGACGCCGTGGCCGTCGTAAAGGAAGATTTCGACACATATTGGAGCCAGACTCTCTGCAACGTCATGCGCCCCCTTAACTCAATATATCAAAATGCCTTCGATCAATAACTATAACGACATCTGCGCTTTTCTCGACTCATCGGTCGTAAACTTCTGGGCCGTACACACCGTAGCCTCGCATCTCGAAGCCCACGGCTTCACCCGCCTGAGTATGGCCGACCAGTGGAATCTGAAACCGGGCGCGCGTCACTATGTCACGAAAAACGACTCAGCCATCTTCGCATTCATTGTCGGTGACGCACCCGCGGCCGAAGAAGGCTTCCACATAATCTCGGCCCACAGCGACTCACCCGGCTTCCGCGTAAAGCCCAACTGCGAGATCGTCACCGACGGCAACATCGTCAAGCTCAACACCGAAGTCTACGGAGGTCCCATACTCTACACCTGGTTCGACCGGCCGCTGTCGCTTGCCGGCCGGGTGATTCTCCGGTCCGACGATCCGCTCCGGCCGGAGTCGCGTCTGATCCGCTTCGACCGCCATCTGCTCACCATCCCGCATCTGGCCATCCACTTCAACCGCGCAGTCAACGAAGGCAACCGGCTCTCCCGACAGACCGACATGCTGCCCGTGCTCGGACACATAGCCGACAAAAACCAGGCAAAAGGCCTCATACGCCGCCTCGTCGCCGAGAAACTCGGTGTGCGTCCCGACGATATTCTCGACTACGACCTGTCGCTTTTCGACACCTCGCGCGCCAGCGTCGTGGGACTCAACGGCGAATATATCACCTCCGGACGCATCGACGACCTGTCGATGGTCCATGCCGCCCTCTGCGCGCTGCTCGATACAGCCGGCAACTCCACCGGAGCGACCCGTCTCATGGCCATATTCGACAACGAGGAGACCGGCTCAGGCACCAAGCAAGGCGCCGCATCGCCGATACTCGACCATATCCTGCGCCGCATCGCCGCTGCCGGAGGTGCAGCGGAGCAGGACTACTTCCGCGCCGTCGACAGGTCGTTCATGATCTCGGCCGACGATGCACACGGCATACATCCCAACTACCCTGAAAAGCAGGATCCCACCAACCATCCGGTGCTGGGAGGCGGTCCGGTGGTGAAAATCAACGCCAACTGCAAATATATGACCGACGCCGACTCAGCGGCCGTGTTCCTGTCGCTATGCGAAAAAGCCGGAGTCAACTGCCAGTACTTCGTCAACCACAGCGACATGGCCGGCGGCTCGACTCTCGGCAACATACTCACATCGCAGATTCCCCTCCGCGGCGTTGACGTCGGTGCACCCATCTGGGCCATGCACTCCGCACGCGAGACGGCAGCCCTGAGCGACCACGCCGACATGATAGCCGTATTCTCGCAGTTCTTCACTCTCTGACGCAAAAAAAACGCTTTTTTTCGGCAGGCAGTGTCACATACGGCCGGGATGTACGTCTTATCTGTGTATGAACGCTGAAAAATTCAGTTCAACCGTCATCCCGCTCTACCGTGAGCTGTTTGCCGTGGCCTTTACCCTGATCAAAGACCGCGACGCGGCCGCCGACATCGTTCAGGACGCCATGGTCAAGCTGTGGAATTACCGTGACATGCTCGACAACGTAGCCTCCGTCAAGGGATTCGCCATGGTCACGCTGCGCAACACGGCTGTCGACTACTGCCGCCGCGAACGGCCACGCGACTGCCTCGACGACATAGCCGAACCGGCAGTCCAGCCCGACTTGCCCGATGACGTCGACCTGATATACGGCATCATCGACGCTCTGCCCGAACGACAGCGGCGTATAATGCGGATGAGCGCTCTCGAAGGTCAGTCGACCGACGAGATTTCCGAAATGACAGGCCTCAACGCCGACAATATCCGGCAGATCCTCAGCCGGGGACGAAAAAAGATCAGAGAACTATATAAAAAATATACATCAACATGACTTCCAGAAATCTCCCTCTCCATGAAATCAGGCGCCTGCTTGATCTTTATTACGACGGCTTGACCACAGCCGACGAGGAAGCTTCGTTGACACGATATTTCCTCGGACATCCTGATGTTCCGGCCGACCTGCGCACCGACCGCGATATGTTCGTGGCCATGCACCGCGCTGCGGCGTTGACCCCTCCGGCCGACCTTAAGGAGCGCATCACATATGCCACGTGCGGTCCGGTCGCACCGCGCCGCCGCTCTGCCTCAATATTCATTTTCTCGGCCGCGGCGGCAGTGGCGCTGTTCCTGACGGTAGCGATAGCCGTCATCAACATCACGCCATCGACCACCATATCGCCGGACGCTTCCGGAGCACGCGAGGATGAAAGCCTTCTGTCGACACTGATCAACCACACCGACACCATTCTCAATGTCGACTCCGTGGCCACGCCACCGGCACCGGTCAAGCCCAAGCTCGCCACAGCCGCGATCAATCAGCCCGCCACCCGCAAGTCGGGTCACACGGCCCGCAGCAAGACCGCGCACCGCGACACACTATCGCCCGAACAGGCCTCGGCCGTGGTCGACGAACTGCTCGCCCGCTCGTTCAAGACAGCCACGATGCATGTCGAACAGGCTCGCGAGAATTTCAACAATATCGAAACAACCATTCACCGAATATCAAAATGAAACGCTTCCTTCTCTTTTTCACAGCATTGCTGGCATTATGTCCGGCGTTCGCACAGAGTCTTTTCGACTCTGTGGCCGACATGCCCGGGGTCTCATCCACCTATATCAGCAACGAATTCCTTTCCAATACCGGTACTTCCGGCGGAGCCATTTATCTCAACGGCGCGAGTATTCCGGCCGAAAATTACCGGTCGCTGGAAATAATTTCGGCCGATGAGGACTCATCGACAAAGCCTGAGGTAGTGGCGGCGGCCTGCCGCAAGATCATCGACGGCATGGACCTCGAACTGCTGCTTCGCACACGCGACGACGACGGCTACAACCGCATCTACGTCGGCCGTCCCGACGGCAACAATTCATCCAAAATCATTCTCATCGAATCAAAGGACGAGGACTCCTACCAGCTCGTATACATGCGCGGCGAGTTCGACGTGCAGGAACTCGCACGCCGCTACTCCAATCTTAACTTGAATATGTAAATAAATTTCCGTAACTTTGCAGCCCGTTTTGGACAAGCAAAGAATATGAGTTTTAGCAACAACGACAGCCATGGTCCCGTCGTGCAGATCGGACGGTTCGAAATCAATTCACAGGACTTCAACGCCGATCCCAGCCCCGACGACCTGCCCATAATCGCCACCCGCAACCTCGTTCTCTTCCCGGGTGTCACCATACCGATCTCACTCACCCGCGAGGCATCGCTGAAAGTAGCCGGCATAGCATCGGAGAAGCATATACCGGTAGGCCTCGTATGCCAGACCGACCCCGACCAGGAATCGCCTTCGGTCACCGGCGGACTGTGCCGCTACGGCGTCATTGCCGACGTATATCAGGTGATCGAGCTGCCCGACGGCAGCCACACCGCACTCGTACACGGCCGCGACCGAATCCGCATTCTCGGCCGCGGCGCCGGCACGCAGATTCCCGGCGAGCTCTCGGCCCGTGTCAGAATTCTGAAAGACACCGAACCTGCCAACCAGGCCGAGTTCGACGCCACCGTCGAGCGGATATCACAGATAAGTAGCGAGATCGTCGCCAGCCAGCAGGGCGACCAGTCATTCACCACCTTCATCAAGGGAATGGAGGACCCCCTGCAACGGTTCCACTTCATAGCGACCAATTTTCCCATAGACACAGAAGGCAAGATCAAACTGCTCGGCATCGCCGACCTGCAGAAGAGAGCCATCGAATTCCTGGCCATGCTCATGACCGACCGCGAGCGCCTCAGCGTCGCACAGGACATACTCGAGAAAGCCGGCCAGCGCATGAAAGACAACCAGCGCTCGACATACCTGCAGATGCAGCTCGACACCATCAAGGAAGAACTCTACGGTACGGCCGACGACGAGGACGATTTCGAATCACTCGAACGGCGTGCACGCTCCGCCGGTTTTCCCAAGAACGTTGCCGAGATTTTCAACAAGGAAGTCGGCAAACTGCGCCGTCTCAATCCCACCACACCCGACTATTCCGTACAGTACGCCTACCTCGAGACTCTGCTCGAGCTCCCCTGGAACAAGCAGACCAAGACATCGTCCGACATAGCCTATGCCCGTCAGGTACTCGAGGATGACCACTACGGTCTCGAAAAAATCAAACAGCGCATCCTTGAGCAGATCGCGGTTGTGCTGAACAATCCGCAGGCCAAAGCTCCGATTCTATGCCTCGTGGGTCCTCCCGGTGTAGGCAAGACATCGCTCGGACGCTCCATCGCCCGGGCTATGGGCCGCAAATACCAGCGCGTGTCGCTCGGCGGCCTCCACGACGAGGCCGAGATCCGCGGTCACCGCCGCACCTACATCGGCGCGATGCCCGGCCGCATCATCAAGGCCATGAAGAACGCCGGCACAACAAATCCCATACTGCTCCTCGACGAGATCGACAAACTCGGCCAGGACTACAAAGGCGATCCCTCGTCGGCCCTGCTCGAAGTGCTTGACCCCGAACAGAACATCGCATTCCACGACAACTATATCGACATCGACTACAACCTGTCGGGCGTCCTTTTCATTGCCACGGCCAACTCGCTATCGACCATAGCCGCACCGCTGCTCGACCGCATGGAAGTCATCACCCTGAGCGGATACCTGCCCGAGGAAAAAATCGGTATAGCGCGCCGCCACCTGTTGCCAAAGGTCATGGAAACCAACGGCCTCACCGGCGACCTGCCGTTCGAACTGCCTGATGACACCATCAACGCACTGATCGACAACTATACCGCCGAGAGCGGCGTGCGCCAGCTCGAGAAACAGCTCGCATCGCTCGTCCGCAAATACATCCTGGCCACGCTGTCGAAAGAACCGTTCCCGGCCACGGTGCGTCCCGATGACCTGCGCCGGATGCTCGGACTTCCTCTGTACACCAAGGAAAAATACGAAGGCAACGACTTCACGGGCGTCGTCACCGGACTGGCATGGACACAGGTCGGCGGCGAGATACTGCTTGCCGAAGCATCCCTCTCCCCCGGCAAAGGCGACCGCCTCACCATCACCGGCAATCTCGGCGACGTGATGAAGGAATCCGCTACCATAGCCCTGCAGTGGGTCAAGGCCAACAGCAGTTCGCTCGGCATTGATCCAGCCCGATTCGAACAGAACAACCTGCACATACACTTCCCCGAAGGAGCCATACCCAAAGACGGACCCTCCGCCGGAATCACCATCGCCACTGCCATCGTCTCGGCATTCACAGGCCGGAAGGTAGCCGAGCGTATCGCAATGACCGGCGAGATAACCCTGCGCGGCAAAGTTCTGCCCGTCGGAGGCATCAAGGAAAAGATTCTCGCCGCCAAGCGTGCCGGAATCACCACCATCATCCTCAGCAGCGAAAACCGCCGCGACATCGAGGACATCGACCAGGCCTACCGCGAAGGACTCTCCTTCGTCTACGTCGACACCATGTCCGACGTCATCGCCCGCGCCATCCTCTGACCCGCATTACCATAACTTCAGGTTGCAATATAAAATTTAGACGGCACCCCAAAAGTATTTTGTCAAACTTTTGGGGTGCCGTCTAATTCGTTTTATTATGTAAGCAAATCAAAATAATACATCCGGGTTTTCAATTCCTCGTCATCCTCGATTCCATAGAAAGTCTTTTCATCTTCCTGGCGAGGAAACAATGGTCTGAAACCATTTCGGGCATAATAATCAAGAGTATGCTCCGAGTTGACAGCATCAACCAGTAAAAATCGACAACCGGTTTTATTATCAACCCCGTCAAACCAGCTTTTTATAAAATCCATTATTTGCGCTCCGATTCTGAACCTCGGTCCCTGGAACGCCGAATTCACACCTAAACGGCCTATAAGCACGGCCGGATATGTCCGCCCTCGTTTTGGGAAAGCTATATTTTTGTTTAAATGCCGTTTGGGATTATTTTGCAGATGTGTTGTCTGAATGCCGGCATTGGCCAAGGTTATCATTCCGACAATTTTAGTATTGTCATCATTGAGCACCCAACAATAAGTCTTACCGAGCAGATCTCTTTCATAAGATATGGCATCGTTGGCAAAAAAATCATCCAGATCATCATCACCACAACTGAATGGTGCGCAATGAAAAAGGACGTCATTGTCGCATTTAAGCATTACACACTTTTCTGCCAGCGGAAATTCATAATCACTGGTCATCGTTTCCATGAAGGAACAAATTCTCTAAGTTGCCGTTCCATTTCTCTTACCACAGCCCTCTGTGCGGGTGAAGATTGTCTGCGGGGAGTAAGCTCATTCTTCTCTGCCCTACGAACAAATTCATCAGCAATTTCACCGGTAAGAATCGGAACAGCCTTAATCGGAGTTGCCATATCCATTATATTTATTGTACAAAGTTACAATATAATAACAAATTGTACAAAATTATTCTTCTGAAAAGATAAAAAATCATCAGTCAAGGAAGCGGCTGGTGAGGCCGCCATAGGCATCGATGCGGCGGTCGCGCAGGAAAGGCCACCAGCGGCGCACCTGCTCCGATCGCTCCATGTCGACTTCCACTATCGCCTCGGCCTCGTCGTCGAACGGCGCGCGATACAGGAACTCGCCCTGCGGTCCGGCCACGAAACTGCCTCCCCAGAACTGTATTCCGTCTGTCGCGCCTGACGGGTCCGGTTCAAACCCCACACGGTTGACCGTAACGACAGGCAGCCCGTTGGCCACCGCATGTCCGCGTTGCACAGTGGTCCAGGCTTCAAGCTGACGTGCCTGCTCGTCAGGGGCGTCGGCACTGGCCCATCCGATTGCCGTCGGGTAGATCAGCATCTCGGCTCCGGCCAAAGCCATCAGACGCGCGGCCTCGGGATACCACTGGTCCCAGCACACGAGCACGCCGAGACGACCGAGCGAAGTGTCGACAGGACTGAAACCCAGATCGCCGGGCGTGAAATAGAATTTCTCATAATATGCCGGATCATCCGGAATGTGCATCTTGCGGTAGCGCCCCGCTTCCGAACCGTCGCGGTCGAATATCACTGCCGTATTATGGTACAGACCCGGAGCCCGGCGTTCGAACACCGACGTCACCAGTACCACCTGCAGGCTGGCAGCCAGTTCGCTGTAGGCTTTCATAGCCTCCGAATCAAGGCCTACGGCCTGATCGAAGGTGTCGACATCCTCAGTCTGACAGAAATACAGACCATCGTGAAGTTCCTGGTTCACAATGAGCTGTGCTCCGGCAGCCGCGAGTTTCGCGGCCTTTTCGGCAAGGCGCCGACGGTTTGCGGCTATGTCAGCCGTGTTATGCTGTTGTATTATTCCGACTTTGATTTTTTTCATAGGGGTAATGTGTTTTCGGGCAGTTGCATGGTCGAGCAGTGGAGCGAGCCATGCTGGCATATCAGTGCACGGCAGTCGACACGCTCGATGACATGATCGGGAAACGCAATTTTCAGAGTCATTTCTGCCAGCAGATCCTTGCGCGGCTGACCGTAGACTGGCAGCAGGACTGCATCGTTCAGCACAAGATAGTTGGCATATGTGGCCGGTAGCCGCTGGCCGTCCTCGTCATAGACCGGATCGGGCAAAGGCAGTTCAAGAAGGTTGTACGGCTGGCCGGAAGGTGTCCGGAAACCGCGCAACCGCTCAAGCATCGCTTCAAGCGAAGCCGACTGCGCGTCGGTTTCGTCGGCCGCATGAGCAGCTGTATAGATGATCGTGTCGCCGGGAGCGAGACGGGCCAGCGTGTCGATGTGGCCGTCGGTGTCGTCGCCTTCGAGCCAGCCGCTGTCGAGCCACAGGAAGTGGCTTACGCCCAGATCGTGGCTCAGACGCCGCTCGACATCGGCCCGCGAGGCGCCGTTGCGCGTCGCTGTCAGCATCACGGAGTCGGTCGTCAGCAATGTGCCGCATCCGTCGGTCTCTATTCCGCCGCCCTCAAGCACGAAGTCGAGGCAGCCGTTATACCGGCCGCGCAGCAGCCCGTCGTCAAAGAGACGGCGCGTCACGGCATTGTCGGCCTCCGAACCGAATTTATCACCCCAGGCATTGAAGCGATAGTCGTTGAAGACCGGCTGGCCGTCACCGTCCAGAACCGTTATAGGACCATAGTCGCGGGTCCAGGTATCATTTGTGGTCACGTCGGCAAGTATCAGGCGCTCCGGATCGATGTCGCTGAAACGGCGCCGCAACTCCGATGTGTCGGGAGCTATCACCACAGCCACTGCATGGCGCGCCACCGCCCTCACCAGGGCATCATAGCAGCTTTCGACCTCCGGAAGCATATAGTTCCAGTCTGTAGCGGCATGCGGCCACGCAAGCAGCACGCCCTGGGCCGGCTCCCATTCAGCCGGAAAGCGGACTTTCGTACAGTTATTCGTCATAGTCGTTCAGCGATTGCCACACTTCATCGCTCTCCGCCATGAATTCATGGCAGAAGTCCGTGAAGCCGTTCTTTTCACTGCTCCCCACTTCATGACACCACTGGCGGTATTGCTGCCGCAGGGCGTCGTCGTCGGCTATGGCGCGCTTGAATTCCGACTCGGCTATGTCAACACTTTTATGCGCTTCAAGCAGGCTTATAAAGTAGTCTCTGATATCTTCCATTTCCAAATATTCGAGGATGAGATGTATGAAATTCCACGAGGATGAGAACAAAGTGCAAAGATATATATTATTTCACAGAGTCACAGCTCGGGCCGGTTATTTTTAGTTAAATAAAACTTTTACACGTCCGCCGTGTTGTTAATATAAACAAAAAAACTGACCCGGATATGAAAAAATTTCTGTTACTTACTGCAATAGTCGCCACTTTACTCACAACGGCATGCAGCCCGTTCACGCTCGTCAACAGCGAGACTTACAATAATGCCGACCTCCAGGATTACAAGACATTCCGCATCGTATCGCCCGCCGACGGACAGTTGCCTCCCGGCATGCAGCTCGTCACCTACTACAACATCGCCTCGGCAATCCGCGAGCAGATGATCATCCGCGGATACACCGAGAGTCCGACCTCGCCGTTACTGATCAACATCGGCCTGACCGTTCACCGCGAGATCGAGACCGAACCCGCTCTGCCGCCCGGATATACACCCTACCCCGGCCCGTATTACAACGGCTACTATCCCTACTTCATGTATCCGCGTAGCTTCTACTGGAACAGCTACTACGCCAACGCCCAGATCATAACAGGAATATACAAGGAAGGCGTGCTCACGATGGACATGGTCAACATCGACACTAAGATCCCTCTCTTCTCCGCTTCCGTGGCCACAATCCTTGAAAACGGCAACTCTCAGTTCCGCAACCTCTCGGGCATCGCCGAAGCCGTGCAGACGCTATTCTCCAAATTCCCCGTTCCCGTAGAACCGCAATACCTTTCGGTGAAGAAAAACTGACAGAATATCCCACAGACGTTGCTGAAGATTGACTTTGAGCGCCGGCGCACACCACGCCGGCGCTATTTTGTGTAACGTCTGATTTATTTGCAATTTACAATAATAATCTGTACCTTTGTCACGTCTAAAGCGGCGCCGACGGGCGTCCGTCGAACCCGAATCTTTTACCTAAAGTATATTATATACACTTAAATCACATATAACTACCAAGTTATGGCAGAAAAAACAGAAAAATTGTTCGACCAGTTTCCCGGCATAAGCTACGAAGAGTGGCGTGCTAAAGTCGAAGCCGATCTGAAAGGCGCTGACTTTGACAAGAAGCTGGTATGGCGCACCAACGAAGGCTTCAACGTACAGCCTATCTACCGCGCCGAAGACATCGCAGACTTTAAAACAACTGACTCGCTGCCAGGCGAATTCCCCTACATCCGCGGAACACGCACCGACAACGACTGGCTGACCCGGCAGGAAATCATCGCCGACACGCCCAAGGAAGCGAACGCCATCGCAGCCGACGTCCTCACCAAAGGTGTCAACTCGCTCGGTTTCAAAGTCGAAGATCCCACCGTCGAGACAATCGCCGCTCTCCTCGAAGGCATCGACCTGAAAGCCGTCGAGATCAATTTCGCATCATGCCCGCGCCGCACGGTCGAGCTGGCCAAAGCCCTCGTCGAATACCTCAAGGCCCACGACGCGGCTGCCGACTTCCGCGGATCGATCGACTTCAATCCGCTCAAGCCCGCTTTCCGCCACGGCAAGCAGATCGACGTCAAAGCCATCGTGGAGACTGCCCGGCAGCTGCTCGACATTATCAAAGACGTTCCCGGACTGAAAATTCTTTCCGTCGACAGCGACATGCTCTCGAACGCCGGCGCATACATCTATCAGGAACTCGGCTACGCCCTCGCATGGGGCGCCGACTGGCTCACACTCCTCACCGACGCAGGCGTGGCTGTCGATGAAATCGCCGCGCGCATCAAGTTCAATATGGGCATCTCGTCGAACTACTTCATGGAACTCGCCAAATTCCGTGCCGCACGCATGCTCTGGGCGCATATCGTGGAGCAGTACAAGCCCGCTTCGACCGAAAGCGCAAAGATGCACGTGCACGCCTCGACATCACGCTTCAACCAGACCATCTACGACGCATACGTGAATCTGCTCCGCAGCCAGACCGAGACCATGTCGGCCGCCCTCGCCGGAATCGACTCCATCACCACGACACCTTTCGATACTCCCTATAAGACACCCGACGCATTCTCCGAACGCATCGCCCGCAACCAGCAGTTCCTCCTAAAGGAAGAAAGTCACCTCGACAAAGTCATCGACCCCGCTGGCGGCAGCTACTACGTGGAGACTCTCACCGTATCGATCGCCAAGGAAGCATGGAAGCTCTTCCTGCAGGTTGAGAACGAAGGCGGCTTCTTCGCACTCGCATCGGAAGGCAAGATACAGGACGCCGTCAACGCTTCCTGCGAAAAGCGCCACACCGATGTAGCCCGCCGCAAGGAAATCCTGCTCGGTACCAACCAGTACCCCAACATCAACGAGAAAGCGGCCGACAAGATCGTCAAGACCGAAGGCTGCGGCTGCGGTTGCGCCGCTGACGCTCCCGCCGAAGGCCACAAGCTCTGCGGCAAGCGCGCCGCCTCGGATTTCGAGCAGCTGCGTCTCGCCACCGAAGCCGCTGCAAAGCGTCCCAAGGTATTCATGCTCACCATCGGCAACCTGGCCATGCGCCTCGCACGCGCCCAGTTCTCGACCAACTTCTTCGGCTGCGCAGGCTACGAGATCATCGACAACCTCGGCTTCGACACAGTCGAGCAGGGTGTGGACGCCGCTCTTGAAAAGGGCGCCGACGTAGTGGTGCTCTGCTCGAGCGACGACGAATACGCCACCCTCGCTCCCGAAGCATTCAAATATCTCGACGGCCGCGCCGAGTTTGTCGTTGCCGGCAACCCCGCCTGCACCGACGACCTCAAGGCTGTCGGCATCAAGGACTTCGTTCACGTCCGCGTGAACGTCCTCGACACCCTCCGCGACTTCAATGCCCGTCTTCTCAAATAACCAAGTCACTACACAGTCATGAGACCCGATTTCAACAACATAGACATCACCAAAGATTCATTCGGCGCTCAGCACACTGCTGTGGCTGCCGCTGGCGAAGACTGGCTCACCCCCGAGCTTATCCCCGTCAAACCCATCTACACCAAAGACGACCTCCAGGGACTCGAACACCTCAACTACGTGTCGGGTATTCCTCCCTTCCTGCGCGGCCCGTACAGCGCCATGTATCCCCTGCGCCCCTGGACCATCCGCCAGTACGCCGGTTTCTCCACCGCTGCCGAATCCAACGCCTTCTACCGCCGCAACCTCGCGTCGGGCCAGAAAGGCCTTTCCGTGGCATTTGACCTCGCCACACACCGTGGCTACGATGCCGACCATCCCCGCGTAGTGGGCGACGTCGGCAAGGCTGGCGTGTCTATCTGCTCCGTCGAGGACATGAAGGTCCTCTTCGACGGCATTCCACTGAACAAGATGTCAGTGTCGATGACCATGAACGGCGCCGTACTCCCCGTGCTCGCATTCTACATCAATGCAGGCCTCGAACAGGGCGCGAAGCTCGAGGAAATGGCCGGTACCATCCAGAACGACATCCTCAAGGAATTCATGGTGCGCAACACCTATATATATCCGCCGGAGTTCTCGATGCGAATCATCGCCGACATCTTCGAGTACACCTCGCAGAACATGCCCAAGTTCAACTCCATCTCGATCTCCGGCTACCACATGCAGGAGGCAGGCGCCACCTGCGACATCGAGCTGGCCTACACACTGGCCGACGGCCTCGAATACCTCCGCGCGGGCGTCAACGCCGGCATGGACATCGATGCCTTCGCACCCCGTCTGTCGTTCTTCTGGGCCATCGGCATGAACTTCTTCATGGAAATCGCCAAGATGCGCGCCGCACGTATGCTCTGGGCAAAGATCGTAAAGCAGTTCAACCCCAAGAACCCCAAATCGCTCGCACTGCGCACACACTCGCAGACGTCGGGCTGGTCGCTCACCGAGCAGGATCCCTTCAACAACGTAGGCCGCACCTGTATCGAGGCTATGGGCGCCGCCCTGGGCCACACCCAGTCGCTGCACACCAACGCTCTCGACGAGGCAATCGCACTGCCGACAGACTTCTCGGCACGTATCGCACGTAACACCCAGATCTACATCCAGGAAGAGACCATGGTCACCAAGCAGGTCGATCCCTGGGCCGGATCATATTACGTGGAAGCCCTCACCAACGAAATCGCCCACCGCGCATGGGAGCACATCCAGGAAATCGAGAAGCTCGGCGGCATGGCCAAGGCCATCGAGACCGGGCTGCCCAAGCTCCGCATCGAGGAAGCCGCCGCACGCACACAGGCGCGCATCGACTCGGGCCGCCAGACCATCGTCGGTATCAACAAGTACCGCCTCGAGCACGAAGATCCCATCGACATCCTTGAGATCGACAACACCCAGGTACGCACCGAGCAGATCGAGCGCCTCAACGAGCTCCGCGGCGAGCGCGACGAAGCCAAGGTCAAGGAAGCCCTGGCAGCTATCACCGAGTGCGTCCGCACCAAGAAAGGCAACCTCCTCGACCTCGCCGTCAAGGCCGCAGGCCTCCGCGCGTCGCTCGGCGAGATCTCAGACGCCTGCGAAGAAGTCGTAGGCCGTTATAAAGCAGTTATCCGAACAATTTCAGGCGTGTATTCAGCAGAAACCAAGAACGATCCCGACTTCGTGCGCGCTCAGCAGATGTGCGCCGACTTCGCCAAGCGCGAAGGTCGCCAGCCCCGTATCATGATCGCCAAGATGGGCCAGGACGGCCACGACCGCGGCGCCAAGGTTGTAGCCACCGGCTATGCCGACTGCGGATTCGACGTCGACATGGGCCCGCTGTTCCAGACCCCCGCCGAAGCTGCCCGCCAGGCCGTCGAGAACGACGTGCATATTCTGGGCGTCAGCTCGCTGGCCGCCGGTCACAAGACCCTCATCCCGCAGGTGATCGAAGAACTCAAAAAACTCGGCCGCGAGGATATCCTCGTCACTGCCGGCGGTGTGATTCCCGCCCAGGACTACGACTTCCTCTACAAGGCAGGCGTCGCAGCCATCTTCGGTCCCGGCACCCGTATCCCCCTGTCAGCCATCAAGATGCTCGAGATCCTCAACGAGGAATAATCCCGACCGACTGACCGCATACACACAACCCGCAGGCAACGCGCCTGCGGGTTTGTCATTATGACCAAACCTTGACTGGAGTGGATCAGAAAATGTGCGTGAAATTTGCCAGCAGCGCTATTACAACCCCTATCAGGGCTATGCCGCCGAAGAACAGCCACAGAGCCGTTCTGTCGGAAATGCGCCTGTCGGGCTTTATTTCCTCTCCATCACTTTCGTCGATCGCACCGACAGGCAGATCCACATGCAGCATATTCAGGCGCGTGGCATCAGCCGACGGCTCATCTTTGACACCGGGCTCGCCGACAGTCATGCCCCGCCGGTCATCGGCCGGACCACGTCGCGCCTTGCGCTGGGTGCGCCGGCTCTCGGCATACGGATCGGAGACCTGCGCAGTACCGTCCCCGCGGATTTCCCCGGCAGTCTCCACGACCTCGATCTCGACAACATCGAGCGACCGCAGGGCGGCCACCATCTTGTCCATCGACGCATAGCGCTGGCGGCTGAGCGGCATCATCGCCTGGCGGATGATGCTGATCAGCTCCGGCGACACACCCTTCTGCCTCAGGGCCGTGTCGTCAAATCCATACTCATTGATATTGTGGGCCGGCGGCGGAGTCTCGCCGCTCAGCATTCTGTAAAGTGTCGCTCCCATGGCGTAGACATCCATTGTCACCGGAAGTATGCCGGCAGTGCTGAAAGCCACCTGCTCCAGAGGAGCGTAACCCGGTGTGCCGCCACCGACATTCGCACTCGTCTCGGCCTTTCCGGCTGCATCGTACTGCTTCGAAAGGCCGAAATCGATAAGCACCGGATCATCGCCGCGCAGCATGATATTGCCCGGTTTCAGATCGAGATGCACCATGTTCTGCCCGTGCAGATACTTTATGGCCTCTCCGACGGTTATGGCCAGTTCGACAGCCGTCCACTCGGGCAGGCAGCCGCCGGGCATGCCGCTGATGAAGTGCTCGAGAGATTCGTCGAGCAGTTCCATCGCATAGTAGGCCGTATTGTTGTACTCGAAGAGATCGCACACCTTCACGATGCCCTTGTGATGCAGCCGCGACAGACTCAGCGCCTCTTTCACGAACTTGTCGCGGTACGAGAGGAACAGGCTCTGGTCGCCGGGTGCCGACACTGCAGCCGAACCCGGACGGCGGCTGTTGTGGTTGCGCATGAAAAACTCTTTCAGCGCCACTTTCGAATCCGAAACAAACGACCCGAGGCTGCCCTCAAGGCGGGCAGATGCCAGATAGGTGATGCCGAACGAACCCTGGCCGAGCACCTTCTCGATCGTATACACGATGCCTTTGCCCGGGAGTACGGTGCCGGGCTGCAGACATTCGGGAGAAGGAGAAAGAGCCATAAATACGGAGAGACTCCCGGCCGGGCATGCATTCCTGCGCGGCGGGGAGTCTCCTGATATGATTTATTTGATCAGATACTGCGACGAGATCGACTGATTGTTGTGCACGCGGCGGATGGTGTCGGCAAAGAGCCGTGCCACCGACAGGATCGTGCACTTCTTGCAGTCCTTGTGGAAGGGGATGGAATTCGTGAAGATCATCTCCACCAGGCCACACTGTTCGACGCGGTCGGTGGCCGGGTCGCTCATGATGGCGTGTGTACACAGCGCGCGCACGCTCTTGGCGCCGTTTTCCATCATCAGGTCGGCGGCTTTGGTGATGGTGCCGGCCGTGTCGACCATATCATCCACAAGAATCACGTTCTTGTCCTTGACGTCGCCGATGACAGTCATGTTGGCCACCACGTTGGCCTTGGCGCGCTGCTTGTGGCACAGCACCAGAGGCACATCAAGATATTTGGCGTAGCTGTTGGCACGCTTGGCGCCGCCTACGTCGGGTGTGGCGATCACCATATTGTCGAGCTTCAGCGACTGGATATATGGAATGAACACCGACGATGCATACAGGTGGTCGACAGGCACGTTGAAAAAGCCCTGGATCTGATCGGCATGCAGGTCCATGGTGATCACTCGGTCGACGCCCGCAGTCACGAGCAGATCCGACACGAGCTTCGCGGCTATCGACACACGCGGCTTGTCCTTGCGGTCCTGACGGGCCCATCCGAAGTAAGGGATCACAGCGATGGTCGACTTGGCCGATGCGCGCTTCGAGGCGTCGATCATCAGCAGCAGCTCCATCAGATTATCCGAGTTAGGGAACGTCGACTGCACCAGGTACACCTCGCAGCCGCGTACCGACTCTTCAAACGAAACTTCAAACTCACCGTCGGCAAAGTGCTGGATATTCATTTTACCGAGCTCTACGCCCAGGTCTTTGCAAATTTCCTCAGCCATGTAGCGCGACTTCGTGCCGGCGAAGATTTTGAACGGGGGAAGATTGGAATCCATATATAAATAATGTGTAATGTGGTTTCTATTTCTGTTTTTGACTGGTACGGGGACTGCGCGCGGGCGAGACAGAAGCCGCCGGAGTCAGCGACCGGCTGTCGATCTTCCACACCACGGCTCCGTGAGCCGGTATCCCGGTCGTGAACGGCACCGCATCGCTTAGAGCCTTGAGCGAGTCGTGCCCCGAGAGCAGGTCGGTGGCCACTGCGAATCCGCGCGGAATACCGAAGCAGTCGAAAGCATGCTCCGGCACATTGACAGACACTTCGACATCCGTGTCGTCAAAGTTGACCATGATCACAAGCACGTCGTTGCCCTCCGCGCGCATGAACGCATACTGGCGGTGAGGATTGAAGCGCGGATTATCGTAATTGACATACATCAGGTCGAAGAACTTGCCGCGGCTGATGGCCGGTTCCTCGTTGCAGAGCCGCATGACGCGCGCATACATGTCGCGGAGCGCTTTCTCGCCTTCGGTCAGATGCCCGTCGCACGTGCCGTGGTTGAGCCAGCGGCGCAGCGTCGGTATGCTCCAGTAGTCGAAGATAGTCGTACGGCCGTCACGTCCGCTGTAGCCTTCGGCCTGGTCGCCCTTCTCGCCGAGTTCCTGGCCCGCGTAGATCATGAACGGACCCGTCGACATCATGGCGCTCACGATCAGCGACGGCACCGCGCGCGCCGCGTCGCCGGCATACTGTTCGGAGGCAAACCGCTGTTCGTCGTGGTTCTCCAGGAAGTTGAGCATGTGGCCGCCGATGCCGTCGACAGTCTGCCAGCACGATGTCAGCGTGGCCGCCGAGTGGCTGGCGGTCTCTATGGCGCGGAGGCTGTCGTAGAGGTTCACCTTGTCATAGAGGTAGTCGAACCCTGCCGAATAGATATACTGCCGGTAAAGGCTCACGTCGTAGATCTCGGCTATGAATATGATGTCGGGATTGATTTCCTTCACACGCGGGATGGCCACGCGCCAGAAGTCCACCGGTACCATATGCGCCATGTCGCACCGGAAGCCGTCGACACCCTTCGACGCCCAGAAGCGCAGAATGTCTATCATCTTGCCCCACGTGGGCGGCTCGGGATCGTAGTAGCGGCTGCCGTCGCCATAGTCGAAGCCGTAGTTGAGCTTCACTGTATCGTACCAGTTGTTCACGCCCGGAAATGCCGTGAAGCAGTCGTCGCCCGACGCGCGGGCCGGAAATTCCACGTAGGCATCCGCCCCGCGGCCCATATCTACGCCTGCCGGAGCGAACTGCTGCCGCGTGATATAGTAGAAGTTGTTGGACGGGCTGAAGCACATGTCGTGGTTGTCGCTTTTGCCCAGATCCTCCACACCTGCCGGTGCCGAGTCGCTGTGATACTGGCGGCCGACATGGTTCGGCACAAAGTCTATGATCACCTTCATGCCCGCACGGTGCGTACGCTCCACGAGTTCCTCGAATTCGCGCATGCGCCCCGGCACGCTCGCGGCCAGGTCCGGATCAATGTCGTAGTAGTCGGTGATGGCATACGGACTGCCTGCCTTGCCCTTGATCACATGCGGATTGTGACGCGGAATGCCATACATCGTGTAGTCGGGCGTGTGGGCATGCTCTATCACTCCCGTGTACCACACGTGTGTCACACCCATCCGGCGCAGCTCGCCCAGGATGGTATCGTTGATCTGCACGAGTTTGCCGCTGCCGTTCTGTTCGAGCGTGCCGCCGGGCACAGGCTCGGGATTATAGTTCGTGAACAGGCGCGGAAGCAGCTGATAGATGATCGGTTTTTCCCGGGATGCTTTCATAGGTCGGTTGGTTTGGTCGTTTGTTTACCCGGCCACAGACCCGCGTCGCGCAGAGCCCGCCGTGTATGGATATATCCGCTGAAGTACACTTCCTTCGTGTACCGCAGGTCGAACGTGCTGTAATGCTGGATCTCGATAGGCTCCACATTGATGTCGCACATATTCATGTCGACACGCTGGTTGGCCTTCGCCATAAGATTGTAAGTGCGCATGGCCACCGACAGGAACGAGTCGGTCTTCACCTTGTTGTCAAGCGGGCTGACGTTGATGCCGATCAGCTTCTCGCACTTGTCGCGGATAATCCACGCCGGATGGTTGCGCAGCACGCCGCCGTCGACGTAAGTCACACCGTCAATGACCACAGGCTTGAATACGATAGGAATGGTACACGAGGCCACCACGCGCTCGGCTATGGCGCCGGTGTGGAACTCTGCCGGGACGCCGTGATCGAAATCCGTCACGCCGAGATATACCGGCACGGGCAGATCCTCGAGATTCCTGTAGCCGTGAAGATTTTCTTCAATGAACGCCCTGAACGGGGCCGTGCTGAAGATGCCCCCCGAACGCGGACGCAGATTCACGAAATCACGGAAATTGCGGTTCGAGAAAATTTCGAGAAACTCGGTCGGACGCACTCCCGCGGCATAAAGCGCCGCCACAATGCTCCCTGCACTCACTCCGGCTATCACTTCCGGCTTCAGACCGGCCTCTTCGATAGCGGCCAGAGCGCCGGCGTGGGCAAACCCGCGCGCGCCGCCGCCGGTCAGTGCTACGCCCAGACCGTACTTGGCCGTCTTCGTATCCTTGTCTTTATCCATTGACGCCTCTTTTCGCGACAAAGTTACGAATTCCCGTCCATTGTACAAAGCTTTTCACCTCTCATATTTCATTTTTATTTCTCATTATTTTTTCTTATTTTTGCCGTGCTAAACGAATTTGATTGAGCAATGGCCCGTCATAACACACTCGGAGAATGGGGCGAGGATCTTGCCTGCGAGAAACTCGTGGCCGACGGATACGCGATAGCCGAGCGCAACTGGCGCATGGGGCGCTACGAGATCGACATCATCGCCGTAAAGGACGATTTCGTCATCTTCGGCGAGGTCAAGACACGCGCCGACATGGACATCGACCCGCTGGAAGCCGTCGACAGCCGCAAGATCGCCCGCATGGTGGCTTCGGCCGAAGCATACATGCTTCACCACGACCTCCGGCGCCAGGTGCGTTTCGACCTGTTCGCCGTCAACGGCACCCCCGACGGTTACCGCCTCGAACACATCCCCGACGCGTTCATGCCGCCGCTCAAGACATACTAACTTAAACAGAATGAAACACAACGTACAAGCCAACCTCGCCGCTCTCCGCGACCGGATGAAGCAGAGCGGCATATCGGCCGCCATAATTCCCCAGGCCGACCCTCACATGAGTGAATACCTTTCGGAGCACTGGCAGGCACGCCGCCTGCTCAGCGGATTCACCGGCAGTGCCGGCGACCTCGTCGTCACACTCGACAAAGCCCTGCTCTGGACCGACTCGCGTTACTTCCTCCAGGCAGCCGACCAGCTCGCCGGTTCTGAAATAATACTGATGAAGGACGGACTGCCCGACACGCCCTCGATAGCCGCATGGCTCTGCTCCGCACTGAAGCCCACCGAAAAAGTCGGCATCGACGGCATGGTCTTCTCCACCCTCGCCAAGTCCGACCTGCAGATGCACCTTCAGGCCGCCGGCCTGGTACTGGTATCTGATTTCGATGTACTCGATCAGATATGGCCCGACCGCCCCGCCCTGCCCTCCGGCGCCGTCTTCGTCCACCCCGAGGAATTCGCCGGCCTGAGCGCATCGACCAAGATCCACAACATCCTCGACCGTTGCGCCGCCCTGGGCGCGACATCGATGTTCGTCTCCGCCCTCGACGAGATAGCCTGGACGCTCAACATCCGCAGCAACGACGTGAAATACAACCCCGTGGTCACCTCGTTCCTCTACATCTCCGGCGCAGGCTCGGTACTGTTCATCGATCCGGTCAAGATCAGCGATGAAGTGGCCCTGTACCTCACATCGCAGGGCGTGGCCACAGCCCCCTACTCCGCCGTGAAGGAATTCCTGGCATCGCTGCCGGGCGAGAGCCGCGTGCTGGTCGACACGGCCCGCAACGCCGCCGCCATTGTCGACATCCTCGGCGCCCGCGCCGTAGAGGCACCGTCGCCCGTGGCCATGCTGAAAGCCGTCAAGAACGAGGCCCAGCTCGCCGGAACACGCGCCGCCATGCTCCGCGACGGCGTCGCCATGGTCAAATCGCTCTACGAGATCAAGACCCGCGTGGCCGAAGGACGTCCCACCACCGAGATGGACGTGGCCGAAATACTGCGCAAATACCGCAGCCGCGGCGACCACTACTTCGACGAGAGCTTCGGCACCATCGCCGGCTATGGCCCCCACGGAGCCATCGTGCACTACGAGGCCGACACCGAATCGAACTCCACGCTCCAGCCATCGGGCCTGCTGCTGATCGACTCCGGCGCACAGTACCTCGACGGCACCACCGACATCACCCGCACCATCTCGCTCGGACAGGAACCCACCGCCGGCGAGCGCCACGACTTCACCCTCGTGATGAAAGGCCACATAGCGCTTGCATCCATGATCTTCCCCGAAGGCACCACCGGCCATCAGCTCGATGCCGTCGCCCGTCAGTATCTGTGGAAGGAAGGCCTGAGCTACCTCCACGGCACCGGCCACGGCGTAGGCCACTTCCTCAACGTGCACGAAGGCCCCCAGAGCATCCGTCTCAACTACGTGCCCGCGCCTCTCACGCCCGGCATGATCACATCCAACGAGCCCGGCCTCTACCGCGAAAACGTCCACGGCATCCGCTGCGAGAACCTCGTGCTCACCGTCGAGAAGATGACCACCGCATTCGGCCGCTTCTACGGCTTCGAGACACTCACGCTCTGTCCCTTCGACCGCGCTCTGTTCGACACCTCGATCATGACCGACGACGAACTCCAGTGGATCAACGACTACCACCGCAAGGTTGCCGACGCCATCGCTCCGCACCTCGAGGGCGAATACAAGGCATGGCTTCTCGAAAATACAAAACCCCTCACAAAGTAACTCCACCACATGGCACTCATAATACCTGTACGCGGCTTCGAGCCCAAGATCGGCCGGGACTGCTTTCTGGCTGAAAACGCCACTATAATCGGCGACGTCGTCATCGGCGACGAATGCTCGGTATGGTTCAACACCGTGTTGCGCGGCGACGTAAACTCGATCCGCATCGGCAACCGCGTCAACATCCAGGACGGCAGCGTCCTCCACACTCTCTATCAGAAATCGACCATCGAGATCGGCGACGACGTGTCCATCGGCCACAACGTCACCGTCCACGGCGCCAAGATCCGCGACTACGCCCTCATTGGCATGGGATCGGTCGTGATGGACGATGCCGAGGTCGGCGAAGGAGCCATCGTGGCTGCCGGCGCAGTGGTGCTCTCGCGCACCAAGATCGGCCCCAACGAGCTGTGGGGCGGCGCACCCGCCAAATTCATCAAGATGGTCGACCCGGCGCAGAGCAAGGAAATCAACCAGAAGATAGCCCACAACTATCTCATGTACTCCCGCTGGTACACCGACCCGGATAAATAATCACGCAGCTTGAGAGCAGGCCTCCGGCTATTTACTCCGTGCAGCGCGCAGCGCGCAGCCGGGAGAGCAGGCCTCCGGCCTGCGGCTTAGTCTGCTGAGGTAATTACTTCTGCTACTGTGCCGTAGGCCGGAGGCCTGTTCTCAAGGTGCGATGCCTGCTTTCCAGATTAAGGCATCTGCTCGTCGGTGTTGCGCGGATTGTTGTTCAGGGCCTTCGTATCGGCCTTCACCTCCTTGCGCGTTGCGGCGGCGTCGCACTTGTTGTCCTCGGCCACGCCCGGATAGTCGCGGCTGCCTTGTTCCTGCAGTTTGTTCTTATTTTCCATAGTCACTTCAATTCAATTTTGATTTTACCATAAAACGCCCGCGCGGCGTCCTTGGTTCACAAAAAAACTCCGCCCTGAGTCACGTCAGAGCGGAGTTTCTTATTGAGGTGATGCTGTGTTATTCGTAGATCAGCTCCAGATCATCGAGCCACATCTTCGAGCCGTCGCCGCCCGAGAAGTAGTCACCGCCGATCGAGGCCGAAGCCGTGCACATGATGTAGGTCGGAGTAACGTCAGTGCGGCGGTATTCGATATTGATCGTGAATTCGATCATACCGGCGCCCGCAGTGGCCTCCTTCAGCACGAGTTCGCCATAGCCGATTACGTTCGAGCCGTTCTTGTCGAACAGCATCTTGGGCTTGGCCGTCGCTATGACAACGGGATAGTCAGCTGTCTCACTCTTGTCGTGCATCATCTGATCGTCGAGCAGAGCGATGTAGATGGTACCGTTGTCCATTTCGCCCTTGCTCGGACCCGTGTAGTCGGCGGGGATGTCGGGGTCAGCGGTCACAGCCACAGGACTGTACTTGATCCAGCCGTGCAGCTTCGACGGACGGCTCGCCCACGGACGGCCCCAGCCAAGCACGCCATTGGTGCCTGCCGTGCGCAGATAGTCGCCGATGAAGATGTTGCCTGCGGCAAACTTACCCAAGAATCCGACGCCTACAAACTGCGAGTTCAGACATACCGAGTGGCCGCTGTGTGCGATCTCACTGTCAAGATAGGTGACCATCTTGCCGAGAGTAGCCGATCCGTGATTGCCCGAATCCCAGAATTCCTGACCGCCTTCGCTGTAGAAACAGGTGACGGTGTTGCGGTCTTCGGTCACCACACAGCTCTCCTCGAATCCGGCGTTGGGCAGCTGGCGGGCTTCTTCGGTAGTGAACTCACACACCACGCCCGAATCGAAGCCGTCGCTTGCAGCGATGAATTCATAGGTTGTGGCCGGAGTCAGGCCGGTCAGCGCGGCCTGCATCTTCTTGCCGCTGACAGTTGTCGCGGCCTCGGTCCAGGCCAGCGTGCCTTTCTCGCGGTATTTCATCACAGGATTCGACACAGCGTCCTTGTTTATAACACCGCCGATCGTGGCGCGGGTCGCCCAGGCGGCTCCGGAGGCGATCGCCTCGGTCGTCACATCGTCGGCCGATACCTTGATGCGCAGGTCGGCATGGCCGGTCTTGCCGGCCTCGTCGGTGGCGTCGATTGCCACGGCATACTCACCGTCGGCAAGATTGTCGGTGAACTCCGGTTCGAAGTTCAGCTTCACGGTCGTCACGTCCTGGTCATCATAGTAGGTCTGCGTGAAAGTGATGCCTGCGGCGGCCACGGCGGCCTTGAGGTCCTCGTCGGTCATGCGCAGCAGATCGAAGTCGTTGCCAGCGATATTGAGCAGCCCCGTAAAATAGTCGCTGGTCAGTATCAGGCTCTGAAGCTTACCCTGTGCGTTGATCCATACTGATTTACGGCCGATCAGGCCGGCCTCGCCGGTCTGCACCTCATCCAGTCTGTAGCCGATACCCTTCATGGTGGGTGCGGCTGTGATCTGGATCTCGTTTTCGACCTCGATCTCCTCTTCGTCGACGGTGATGGTCAGATACGCGCCGCCTATGGGCTGGCTTTCGGCCGGACATTCCACATTAATATTATATAGAGTGGTCGGCTTGGCGGCGGTGATGGTGCCCTGACGCTCGAAATCCGATCCGTCGGAGAGCTTGCCCTTCAGGGTCCATGTCAGGTCCTTGTCGCGCGAGTTCATCATGAAATAGCCGGTAGCGTCCGTACGGCCCACGAAGTCAAGCGAACCCTGCGAGTGTCCTACGGTCATGACATAGTCGGCGAGCACACCGTCGACATCGTCGGCATAGTTCACCCTCACGGCCGTATTGGCTATCCGGCACACTACCGATACGCTCTGGTTCGATCCGGCGCTCACCGTGAACTCCTCGCGGCCCTTGAAGTAGCGGTCGTCAAACGAGGCGGGAACCGAGTCTCCGGCCCATGCCTCGGCTACATAGCGGTCGCTCAGCAGCTTGATGCCGCCTGTGGGCATCTCCGATGCGCCGTTGTACTTGCGCACCACGCCCTTGGGATTCGATATCCATACTATGCACGATTCGAGCAGTTCCTGCTCCGAAGCGCGGGAGTACGTCCTCACATCAGTGCTGACCTTCGTGCTCAGGAAAATGGTTCCTTCGCCCGACCCGATCAGCGGTTCGTCGCTCGAACAGCCGACAGCGGCGGTCGCTGCTATCGCAGCGGTGGCCGCATACATTATCGTCTTTTTCATTATTCAACAATGAATGTAAGGGTTTTCGACTCGGACGATCCCGTCTGGTCGGTCACCGTGATGATAAAATTGTGTTCACCCGCGTACGCCACCAGCAGCGGTATGAACTGGGTTATGTCGAACGGAAGCTCCGTCTTGCCGATCACTTCGTCGCGGATGGGGAAGAGGCTGCCCAGCTTCACTGCCACGTCTTCGCTTTCGGGATGGGCGAGATCGAACTTCAGCGGAAGCAGATCGCTTACCGCGGCGGCAAACTCTTCGCTGTCGGTGCTGATTTCCACCTCAAGTTTCTCGATACCGTTGGTGGCGGTGATGTCTACCTTGCCGTCCATTCCCGCTGCCGGGATGTTAGGCTCGTCGAAACTCAGCGCAGCCGATTCGATCTTGATCTGACCATCGACCTTCAGGCCGGGAGCGGCGATGCGGAATGCTGCCGACGCGCCCTTGGCGTCCGTGCCGGTGACAATGAAGGCGTGACTGCCGGTGTATTCCGCGGCCTTGGCCAGCAGGGCCGTGAAGTCGACATCCACCGCGGTGGCTCCTGCCACGGCAGCCGATGCGGGCAGACCGTAGGCGGCGACAGCCGCTGCGGCGGCGCCCGGATTAGCCATGTCAGCGCCGTTGAGGGCCGACAGCTCGGCCACAAGTTCTTCGTTGTCGCTCGTGACGCCCAGAGTCAGCGAGGCGAGGCCTTCGGGAGCCGAGACTTTCAGCACACTGCCTGCGTAGGTCATCTCCACGCTCTCCTTGAATTCCTCGTGTCCGGGACGGTCGCCGGGATCCTCGTTTTCCTCGCCGGGATTGAGGCTGCCGTTAATATTCTCGTCCTCGACACTGGTGTCGACGTTGATGCCTTCGGTCGGATCGATATATCCTGTCTCGGGATCCGGATCGACATTGCCGCCCTTGAGCGAGAAAGTGATGATGCGGTGCTGTCCGGCAGCCACATCGGTGAAAGTCCGTGTGAAATTCTCGTGATAGCCTTTGACATCGCCCGAGAAAGTGGCGGCGAGGGTCATCGAGCCTTCCACCACCTCGAAATAGCCCGAGCGGGTTTCGTCGGGGGTATAGACAAGTTCGCCGGCATCGTTGGCCACCACCTTCACCTGCACGTCGTCGCCCATGGCATCGCGCAATTCGTCGGTGAAGCGGATCGACACCTTCAGCGACGCGAAGCGGCACACTACGTTCTCAAGTTCGGTGATCTCACCGTCGCGGATCTCGAATTCACGCGAACCGGTGAAATAGGGATGCTCCCACTCCGCCTTCTGTACCTCGTGCGACTTGATGTCGACTTTGTATCTTCCGACGGGGAGCTCGAATATCTCGGGCATCTGTCCGTAAGTCCACTGCTCCTTCTGTGCGCCCGCCTCATCGAAAATCGTCACGATGAACGGATTCAGATCTACTGTCGCACGGCCGCGGCCGATGACGGTCTCGGCGTTCTCGACTTCCACGCCGAGCGACGACAGGGCTACCCGGCCGGTCTTCTCCGTCGGATAGTTCAGTTCCTCGGAGCAGCCGGTGGCCAACGTCATTCCGGCCAGTAGCGTGATTGTTGTCAATATCTTGTTTTTCATTGCTTTTTTGCTCGTTAACTCATTAATAGGTAAGGGCTATTTCATCGACGTACAGCTGAGAGCCGACATATTCGCCATCCGAAAGATTCAATGGCTTGGGGGGCTTCATATATGTCTCGTTTGCGGTCAGAGCGTTCGGATTGCCCGACGATTTGAAGATGATGCGCAGGCTTGCGGCCCGTGCGCTTGAATGGTCATAGCTCAGCGGCAGTTCCATCGGCCGGTAAGCCGATACCGGAGTCAGATTTGCCGAATTAGAAGCTATGATGTTGCCGCGTGCATCGACCACCTCTACGGTCACGGTGCCGAAATCCCCGTTATCTTCGCCCTTTCGGTTGGTCTGCGAATATTTGTACTGGAATGTGACCGAAGCCGGACGCGACGTGAATGCTGTGCCGTAGTTAGGCTCTGCGTTCTGTTCAGGCGTCACGCCGTCCCAGTTTCCCAGGAAGAGCTGTCCGGCCGACACATGCTTGCATGTGCCGAAGCTCCACTGATTGAAAGCATTCCCCGATGCGGTATTACCCGATCCCCAGCCTACGGTACGGATCAGGGCCGCTTTGCCCGATACGGCGTCATCGGTAGGTTTGGTTCCCGACGTGGCGTTATACGACATGTTCGAGCTCGAACCCCACTGGGAGATGGTCACCGGATTGTAGGTCGACCATATGCCGCCCTGAACGAAATGCTCCACCATGTTCGATTTGTGGGCCGTCGAAGTCCAGTCGTCCAGGTTGCCGTTCTCAAGCGGTTCCTCGGTTTCTGTGGTGAATGTCCTCGTCACGGCGTCGGATGCGTCCTTCGTTCCGTTCTTGATCTTGAATGTATAGTCGGTCGCCGGAGTCAGACCGCTCACCATGAGCACGCGGTTGGCGACGTCGGCCGTTGTGGCCATCTCCTTGTAATTTACACCATCGGTCGACACCATGACAGTCGCATTGCTCATCAGTTGCGACAGGAGAGCAGAGTCATTGTCCTTTTCGCCGATGGTTACCGGAAAAAAAGCGTTCTTCGCGAATGCGTTGACAGCTGCCGTGCCAGGCACTACCTGGGGCGTACGCTGTATGGTGCATTCGATTTTAGTCAGACCTTCGGCCGTTGCCGAGAAGATAAGATCGGTATTGGGATTGGCCTGGTCGACACTGCCCGTTATCCTGTATTTGAAATCGCCCAAAGCCTCTGTCGCAGCAGGTTCGAAGCGGGTGTCGGTGCCGCGCGTATTGCGGTAGGCAAACTTGACCAGCTCGGCCGGATCGCCGGCATTGAACTCAAGGACAAACGACAGCGTAGTCTCGCCCATATAAAGTTCGGGATTGAGAATATTTATTTTCAGCGGCTGCGCCTCGGCCGTGAAGGTCACTGCATCGGAAAGCTTGCCGAACTTGTCCCTTACCTCAAGCGTGAAAGCCGATGTGTTGTTGCCGCCGTTGAGATATACGATGTTTTTCATCACATCCGTCAGATCCACTACAGCCAGCTTGTTGGCGTCGCGGTTGATGCCGCGGGTCGTGAGGCCGAGTTCGGTCATCTTGGCCTGTGTGGCGGCATCGGCCGACAGCAGGTCGATCTCTGCGGGCCAGCCGCTCGAAAGCAGCGAGGCCGACTGGGTGGTCAGCTTCACCTGCTGCATGCCGCCGCGGGCGATCACGTGGTATCTGAAACCCTGCTCGAAGTCCTGGCCGGGGACAAATTCCACCGGCGTGCCGGGTGTGAATCCCACCGGAGTAACTTCCGGAGCCGGAGCGTTCAGCACTTCGTCGCTGATGTCGATGGTGATCGGCTCGGCTTCCTCGAGCGTGTCGTCGAAGGTGATTACCAGGCTTGCCGAACCGGCGCCGTCGGCCAGATCGACATTCACATGGTAGTGGCGTCCGGCCACAGCCTCGAAAGTGGCGGCAGTCATCTTGGCGCCCTTGCCGTTAGGCTTCACGAAGTCTACGTTCACCTCTACCTGACCGGCCCTTACGTAAGCCGGGCGTGTCTCGGTGTCCTCGAAATGGATATACGAACCGGCGGCGCTGTGCACCTCGGCGCTCCACGACGTCATGTAGTCCTTGAAGCCGTCGCTGTAATCGATCGATACCAGAGCGTTTGCGACCGTCGCCGTGAGCGACACCTGGGTCGTCTCGTTCTCGCGGACCACAAACTGCGATTTGCCGTAGAATGCCGGCGATTCGAAGCCTTCCGTATTCTCGTCGCCATAGAATGCCTCCATGGTGTACGTTCCGATACTGAACTTGCCGTCGGTCGGAAACTCGGTCACGCTTCCCCATGTCATCACGGCTGTCCCGTCGGCCGGGGTCAGCCTCAGCGACAGATCTGCCGGCGTCACATCCGTGTATTCAGTCCTGGACTTTCGCCCCGACTGCACCGATGCGTCGACCTCTGTCGAAAGGGCGATTGATCCTTTGCCGGTGTCGAATCCGAGCCCCTCGCCGTCGCTGCACGCGACTGCCAGGCCCATGACCGACACTGACACGATTCCCTTTAACATTGTTGCTTTCATCGTGTAATGATTTGATTTATTGATTATTGTTCCTATTTTTTCTTATTTACGGAATAAATTGCTCTTTTAATATCCCAAAATAACGCTTTCGTGGAAAATTATGGCAAATTTAGCAATTTTTTTGAAAACTATAGCTTTATTTGCCTAATTAATTTATAGTCTCACGACTTATCAGACAATTTATCAAACCATTACACCAACAGCTCGCCCGCGCGTACCGCAGACGGCATGCACGTCAGCAGCCAGCCTCAGATCGATATCGACAGCGAGGCCGTCAGACTGCGGGGAAGCGACGGACCATAGATGTAGCCGCTGTCGCGCAGGTAGCCCTGATCGAAATCGTTCTGATAACTGTCGAACACGTTGAGCATGCCCAGACCGAACTCGCAGTTCACGCGGTCGAACACACGGCGCGTGTACGTGAGTTTTATGCTCATGTCGAAGAACGCGGGCGTGCGCCGCGCCACGTCGACCGGTGTCCCCGACCCCGCTATGTGCTGGACGGTCATCGGGCCGGTGAGCGTGCCGGCGAATACCGCCTTGAGCGAGTGAAGTATCTCCCAGTTGGCCGTGAAATAGCCGTAGACGTCGGGCGTGCGGAACATCCGCTTCTCGGCCGGGACGGACGGATCGTCGCTCCACACCTCGGGCCGTTTGTAGCGCGAGCGCTGCAGCGTGATGCCCGCCTGCACGTCGAAATGCGACGAGAAATAGGCCTTTGCCTCCACGTTCATACCGAATACGCGGGCGCCCGAGCCGTTGTAGCGCTCGAGCACGGCATTGCCGGCCGCATCGGGTTCATCGAGCTGACGCAGGGCGAACACGTCGCGCAGATCGGTGAAGAAGCCTTCGATGAGCAGATTGGTCTGCACGGAGCCGAAACGGCGGTAAAAATCGCACGAGAGGCTGAGGCTGTTGCTGCTCTCCTGCTTCAGTCCGGGCGCCAGCACCGTCACTACGCGGTCGCCGCCCACGATGGCCACGTGCAGGTCCTCGTCGTAAGTCTGCGGGGCGCGGAAGCCGGTTGAGTACGACATGCGCAGGTTCACGCTCTCGCCCGCGTTGAAGCGGATGTTGGCGCGTGGCGACACCACGGCATTGTCAAGCAGCGAATGCTTGTCGACGCGGGCTCCGACAAGGAATCCCCACCGGTCGTCGCGCCATTCGTTCTGCACGAAAGCGCTGTAGATGTTCACGTTCTGCTTCAGATCGTGGTCATAGCCTATGGTCACGTCGTGCAGGCGGTTGAACGAGTAATCGGCGCCGCAGACCAGCTCGGCCGGCATGAACAGCAGGCGGCTGAACGGATGGGTCCACTGCGCGCCCGTGTTCACCACGATGTCGCTTGTGCGGCCGTAGGCATCGGGATCCATCTCGCTGCCGTAGTAGCTCGTGCGGCGAGTCGACTGCGTGGCGGCGAATATGGCCACATGGTCGCTGTGGCGGCGCGGCCACAGGTCAAGCGTGGCCTCGAACGCATGTATGTTGTGATCGGCCTGCTCGGCCACCATGGCCATGTGCGCCGGCTGCTTCAGATTGTCGCCCCCGCGCCGGTATTCATGGGTGTTGTGGTATTCGACGGTCAGGCGCGATGCGTCACCCGGACGGATGAAGGCCCGCGCACCGAGCGTCTGCGACTTCAGCTGCGGCACTTCGGTGAAGCCGTCGCCGTCGTGGTCATAGCCGTCGCGGCTGCGGCTCTGGCCGTAGATGAAGATGCCGGCCCGGCTGTTGTCGGTCACTACGGAGGCATTCATCGTAGTGTTGTTGTCCAGGGCGCCGCTGATGCCGATCGAAGTCAGCTGATGCGACACGCGGGCCGTGTTCACGACCGGATCGCGGGTGATGATGTTGATCGTGCCGCCCACGGCCGACGAGCCGAACAGCGCCGAGCCGCCTCCGCGCATCACCTCCACGCGCTCGATCATGTTGGCCGGGATATGCTCGAGTCCGTACACACCGGCCAGGGCCGAAAACACCGGCCGCGAATTCATGAGGATCTGCGAGTAGTGGCCGTCGAGTCCATTGATACGCACCTGGGTGAAGCCGCAGTTCTGGCAGTCGTTCTCGACCCGCACGCCGGGCTGCAGGCTCAGGCCGTCGGCCAGCGAGCAAGCACCGATGGCGTCGAAGATCTTGCCGGGCGTCACGTTCACAAGCGACGGACTCAGGCGGCGCACCTGATCGCTTTTCGACGACGTCACCACTACCTGGTCGAGCATGAAAGCGTCGGGCTCGACCTCGAAATTCAGTTCGACTGTCTGTCCCGAAGCCACGCTCACACTCCTCGACTGGGTCTTGTAGCCCGTGCACGACGCCTCCACCACGTAAGTGCCGGGCTGTAGGTCGCGGAGCACATAATGCCCTGATCCGTCGGTAAGCGTGCCGATGCGCGTGTCCTTGATCTGTATCAGATAGTAAGGCATGTGCTCGCCGGTCTCGGCGTCGATCACATGCCCGGCAATGTTGGCATCACTGGGAGCGGCGAGTATGGTCATACTTGTCACGGCAACGGCAAAAACCGCCGCCAGGAATCGTTTTATCATCGGATTGATCGGTTGGTTTGCGGACAGACTAATGCTTCTCTTTCTCGCTGCAAAATTACAATTATTTATTGACCCGTGCAACCTTTGCGCCCTACTGAGCGTTTAATTTCAAAACTCAAAAAAATTCAAGTACTATGACAGACGCACAGAACATCGGAAATGTGGCCCGCGACGAAGCTCGCCTGGCAGCCACAGCCGCAAAAGCTTCGGCAGTCACCGAAGCCGAGGCCATCAAAGAGAAAGTCGACGCCGGAAAGACAGCCGCCGCCGAAAAGGCATCCGACACCAAGGAACAGCTCGCCGACAAATTAGCCGACATCAAAGGCAAGGCCTCTGACTCGCTCTCGGGCATGAAAGAAAAGGTCAGCGACTTCGCAGCCAAGGCCCTTGACAAGGGCGGCGATCTGCTCGACAGCCTCTCCGACAAGGCCCATCAGGCAGCCGACAAGCTGAACAACTGACATTCAACCTTTCACAGACTATTATAAATTGAATCCGAACGACTTTCGTTACAGAAAGTCTCATTCTCCTCTCTTCTACTGAGAAAGCGGCAATAAGGTCCTGATGGCCTGATTGCCGCTTTCGTTGCGTCACAATGCGGTGAGTATAACCTGTATTTACCTATTACCCGATACTTGCCGGATATGGTTATGATATGTGCGAGGCCGCCTCGGCCACAGGCACAGTCACCTGCGTGCCCTCGGCCATGTTCTTGACCGTGACTGTACCGGCCGCAGCCTCAGCCTCGCCGATGATGGCCACGTAGGGTATGCCGGCGTTGTTGGCATACGTCATCTGCTTCTTGAGCTTGGCCGCGTCGGGATACAGTTCGCAGCTGATGCCGGCCGCGCGGAGCACCTTCACGGCGCGGAGCGACGCGGCAGCCTCGGCCTCGCCGAAATTGACGAACATCACCTGCGACGCGGCGCCAAGCCGCTCCGGATATAGATCGAGGCCGTTGAGCACGTCGTATATGCGGTCGGCGCCGAACGATATGCCCACGCCCGACAGGCCCGGCATGCCGAACACACCGGTCAGGTTGTCATAGCGGCCGCCGCCGGTGATCGACCCGATAGCATAGTCGAGAGCCTTCACCTCGATGATCGTGCCGGTGTAATAGTTCAGGCCGCGGGCGAGCGACACGTCGAGTTCCAGCTCGGCGTCGAGGCCGAGTGCGAGTGTCGATTCGATCACGGTGCGCAGCTCCCCGACACCTTTCGTGCCGGTCTCCGATGACGCCAGCAGCGACGCCAGCTGTCCGAGCCGTTCGGCCGGAGTGCCGGTGATCTGGAGTATCGGCGTCAGTGCGGCGATTGATTCGGGTGTCAGGCCGCGCTCGGCCAGTTCCTCGTTCACTTTCTCGAGGCCGATCTTGTCGATCTTGTCAATGGCCACCGTGATGTCGACCATCTTGTCAGGCGCGCCGATCAGCTCGGCGATGCCCGCCAGCACCTTGCGGTTGTTGAGTTTGATGCATATGCGCACCTTCAGCCGGCGGAACACCTCGTCGATCAGCTGAAGCAACTCCACCTCGTTGAGCAGCGAGTCGCTGCCAACCACATCGGCGTCGCACTGGTAGAACTCGCGGTAGCGGCCCTTCTGCGGGCGGTCGGCGCGCCACACCGGCTGGATCTGGAAGCGGCGGAAGGGCATCTGTATGTCATTGCGGTGCTGCACCACAAAGCGCGCGAACGGTACCGTCAGATCATACCGCAGGCCCTTGTCCGAGATCTGGGGTGTCAGCTTCGTGAAACTTTCCTCGTTGAGCAGGCTCGGGTTCACCCCTGCCAGGTAGTTGCCCGAATTCAGTATCTTGAACAGCAGCTTGTCGCCCTCCTCGCCGTATTTGCCCATCAGCGTCGACAGATTTTCCATCGCCGGGGTCTCGATCTGATGATAGCCGTACAGGCGGAATACATCGCGGATCGTATCGAAGATATAGTTGCGGCGCGCCATCTCGGCCGGGCTGAAATCGCGCGTTCCTTTTGGTATGGAGGGTTTCTGTGCCATGTCTGTATGTTTTTTCTATATTTGTGCTGCAAAGTTAACAATTCCGTGTGAAATTTTCGTAATTTTGCCGGCAAATTCAAGTCATGCCGTTTTACCTGACAGCTCTGATGATTCTGTTCGGCATCGAGGTCATATACCTTCGCATCGCCGCATACAACGAGGCGTCCCTGCAACGCCCCGTCGGGCGTTCGTCGCATAAATCGCCCACCATCACGGGCGGAGGCTTCATCTTCTGTCTTGCGGCTCTTGCGGCCGTGTGGATGGCCCCCTCGCGCGGAGCCCTGTTCTTCGCCGCGGGCCTGTCAGTGGCGTCGGCGGTGAGCTTTGTCGATGATTTCCGGCCACTCGGCGTGTCCGTGCGCCTCGCCGCCCAGCTCGCGTCGGTGGTGCTGATGCTGTTCGGCACCGGCGCGCTCGCGGCCGCTCCGCTGTGGCTGTGGTGTGCGGCGGCCATAGGTTCGGCCGCCTACCTCAACGCCTTCAACTTCATGGACGGCATCAACGGCATCACGGCCGCCTACTCTGCCGTGCTGCTCGCCGCGCTCATGTGGCTCGACAGCGCCTACGCCTTCGCCGATCCCCGTCTGCCGGCGCTCACGCTCTGCGCCGTCGGTGTGTTCGCCTACTTCAACTTCCGCCCGCGGGCAGTCTGCTTCGCCGGCGACGTCGGAGCCATATCCGTGGCCCTCGTCACGCTCTACATGCTTGTGTCGCTGATCGCCGTCACCAGTTCGGTGTGGTGGATCGTCCTGGTGGCTGTCTATGGCGTCGACACGGCCCTGACGGTCGTGCGCCGCATCTTCCGCCGTGAGAACATATTCCGCGCCCACCGCCTGCACCTCTACCAGTATCTGGCCAACGAACGCCGCATGCCGCACCTTGCCGTCGCTGCTACCTACGCCGCCGTGCAGGCCGCCGTCGACCTGGGCGCATGGCTGTCGCGCGACCACCTGGGCGTCTACTTCGCGGCGGTCACCGTCCTTCTCTCCGCCGCCTACCTCATCATACTCCGGCACTCCCACGAAACAACCGCAACCCGATAAACCGTCGTCTGATCAATCATATGACATCAAAGCGACAGGGCATGCTTCGGCTTGGAAGCATGC
>OLSQ01000316.1_pt1 | contig 48495 bp, 71 predicted proteins | sample 1672561 | NCBI WGS metagenome assembly OLSQ01 (sample SAMEA3136699, study PRJEB25190) | human gut metagenome | biome: human gut; feature: human-associated habitat; material: faeces | place: Austria | collected 2013
ATTAAATATACGTTAATATGGAATTCCTATACGTTAGGGTAACATTTTTGCACACCGGCGTTTCTATTTTTGCACACTAGTGTTTCTATTTTTGCATACCTACTATTAAATTCTGCATTCGTTTTTCAAAGAAGTTTCGAAACGAGCATCAGATTATAACGAAACGAGCATCGATGACATCGAGATGGACCGATAGGTACATCGACATGTCGGGAATCTACGTTCGTTCTAGTATATCTATGTTCGTATACCAAAAATGTTACATACCCCTACCAAAAATGTTACACGCCTATACCAAAAATGTTACATACCCCTACCAAAAATGTTACACGAAAATATTATTATTGTATAAACAATTTGATGATGAATATGGAACAAAAGGAAAAAATTTCTTTCAAACAGCTTCCGTCTAACTTGGATAATTTTCATGTTGGAGTTCGAGATGTAGCTGTATATCTTACTATGCGACAGTTTGAAAACTGGGAAACTCATAGCACCTATGTATCAATTGATAAGCTTGCAGAAAAGTGTGGACTTACAAAAAATACAATCAGAAAATGCATCAAGAACCTTATCCTGGACGAATATCTTATATTGATAAAACGCCCTGGATTATCTAATGAATATAAATTCAATAAGACAGTAAATTTTGAAGGATTCTCTGATGAGTTTATCAATAATCCAGACCTAACACCAGAATTGAAGGGATACCTTGCTATGATATAGCAATATATGAATACATCCGATGGTCAATATGGCATTATAGGGATGCGTGATGCTGACCTTGCAAAACTTACACATTTAACAAGGAAAACAATTTCAATATATAACAATCAATTACAAGATCTCGGCTTTATGGTAAACGGTAGAGGAAGAGTGCCAGACATTCTAGAGAATGGAGGGTGCAAGAACAACGTGAAGATATACGATCCAAGATCGTATGGTCAAGCTGTGCTATTTGCTTTGCGTAATCATGAAGATAGACTCAATGATATCCAAGACGAGCAGGAAAGCCAGCGCAAGGATATTGAAGAGCTCACTGCTGAGATTAAAAATCTCAAATTACAGCAGGCTATATCAGATCAAAGAGCTCAGAAGCTTCACGATGAAAACAAGGAGTTGCTCAAAACAAACAAACGTTTGTATGATGCACTTAATCTTAAACTTTATAGAGACCAGCATAAAGTGGCATTTTAAAATAGAAAAAGTGGTAGGATGAACTCCTACCACTTTTTTCATATACCCCTATCACTTTTTTCCGGTACCCCTATCAAAATTTGCTGGTTACCCCTACCACTTTTTTCCAGTACTTCTCCAAGAACTCCGCAAGAGCTTTTGTTAAAGTTCTAAAACATCCTTAACCTTAAAACGCTTTTTCTTTGCCTCTATAGCATCTTCAATTGTAAAGAACACCTTTTCCTGGCCTATAAAATCATAAGATGGGAAGAATACACTCTGTGCCACATTTTTATATTTAGCCTGCTTTTCGAAATCATCAGTTACATACAATCCCTCAACTTTGTAGTTGCCACGGTAAACTGTTATTACATTTTTGCAAATGTCTCCTGGAGTTGCGATATCTACAAGTACAGGTTCATATTTAATGATAGGCATATCCATGTGGACAGGCACAATATCAGAGTTTTGGTTCAGTGTGAAGCCATCTTTCTGAAGATTTGCCTTTTTTACTGCCTTCTTCACCCAATACTCATCTATACATTTCAGGTTTGGCTTCTTGTTTAGATTTTCAGACATCAAATCATTTAGATTATCATAAACCTCCTCAACCGGTCTACAAAATGATCTACGAAAACTGAGACCTTCATAGTTGCATTTTACAAACATTATATAATAATATCTATAATACATGCTACTAATAAATCGCGGATTGACTAGTATATGACCACAGCACACATTGGTGCTTCCCGCTTCTATCCGAAACACCTTTTCTTCGATTGTCCCTTTTAGAATCGTGGACGGGTTATAAATAAAATATCCCTCTTTCATCTCTTCTTTGTTTTTAGGAGGCGCTCAATGAGCACCTCCTTGTAGTTTGTAGTAGTCCTTGATGAAATCAAGGAAGTTGTGCTTGCTGAAAGCCCACACACCAGAATATATATGGAACTTTGCAGTCACAAGTTTTTCATTCACGATAACTTCACAGTTGAAAAATCCAGCGGGAACGTAGATTTCATTATCCGTGATAGTCTCAACACAATAATCATTATTGATATCGATATTGCGAATTGTTGAGTTTTTCACAGAGCAGTTGATGAGTTCGCAACTCTCAATAGCTGAATGCTTTATATCAACATCTCCATAGATCTTTACATCTTTCAGTTCGCTCATGTCGTGGATATGCACCTTTGACCAGTCGCTAATAGAAGAGTCGCGTATCACGCCATTCTCTATTTTAAAGTCAGCCTTTTCGCTGACTTTTGTGTTAATAATCTTAGCCATTTTATCTTTGTTTTTTTAGTAATCAATACAAAACCCCCACCTGTTGCATTACGCAACAAGGCAGGGGAAGAAACATGAAAAACACTTGTTCCATTATAGGGAATCGAACCCTACAAAAACCATTATGGAAAACCAATGCTATTCTCACGAACCACATTGGGAACTGTCTAAAAAAGAAGTAAAAAACGTGTTCCATTACGAGGAATCGAACCTCGAAAAAACCATTATGGAAATTCCTATCGATAATATAAGATACGGGCGAAACCGTCCTATCACGGGAAAACCTCCATGAATACAGGGGTTTCGAGAGGTTTTGTTCACTTAACTTGTTCTTATATACAGTGCGTGAGTTCTTATATACAGTGCTCGACTTCTAATATAGAGTGATGGAATTCTAAAATAATTAGAATAAAAATATTATAATTGTCAAACGATATGTTTAATTTAATTAGAACGTCATGGCACGATTTAAAAATGTAATGTCTCGCGAATATATAAATGCCGAGACTGGCGAGACTACTCGTATAGAACTAACTAAAAGCTTCACATATAAATGTAAAGAAGATAATTTCATTATGATCTTCTACGAGTTTATCAGAAGCATCAGCGACTTGAAAAGTTTTAAGGCTTTCCAAGTGCTCGCTGAATTTGCACGATATGTAGACTGGAACACAGGGCATGTCATATTAAGCCCTGGCAGAAGAAGAGAAATTTGTAAAGTGCTGAATATTACAAAAAACAATCTGTCTACTTATTTGAAGGCCTTGGTTAAATCCAAATTGATTTTTGGCCAGCAAAGTGAGTATACAGTAAACCCACAAGTCTTTTGGAAAGGAGACCTAGATAAACGACGCGAGATTTTGAAAAACAAAGAGTTCTACATTGAATTTGGTTTTCGTAATCCAGATACCGAAAGTGAAGATATTTCCTTTTCCCAGAATACATTATAAATTTTAAATATGTCAATATACAAACCAGTTTCCTCCGAACCTTCCATGGACTCTATAGTTTATGAGAACAAAAAGAAATTCTCATTTCAAGCATCAGAAGTTGATGGATTTGCTATGGTATTTTACCATTGTATTGCAGCAATGTATGGAATCGAAAGTCAAAAGACGTTATCTTTACTCTGTGAGCTATGTAGACATGCACAGCCAGACACTGGTATTGTTGAAGTATCTGCTAATATCAGACGACGTATCTGTAATGATGCTGATATAAATATTACCAACTTCTCAAAACATATGAAGGTATTAAAAGAAGCCGAACTGATAAAAGATCGTGGTGGTTGTTCTTATCTCATTAATCCACGAGCATTTTGGAAAGGTAGTTCTAAACATGAAGATTGCACTTTTTATGTTGAGTTTGGAATCAAATAATTATGGAAACCCTAAGTATTTAAAAATCAACGCTATCTTCACAGACTGCGTTGAGACAATACATTCACAATTATGAATCAACAAGAACAAAATCTAGTCCTTGCGTAGGGAGTCGAACCCTGCGCAAGGTAAAAAATTGATACTATCCTCGCGGACTGTATCAATACAACCATGAAAAACACATATGTGGCACGGCTCTCACGAGTGATGCCACAACATTCCAATAAAAAAAGATCAAATAATGAATAATCGTATGCTTGCAAATCTTGTTCCTATGTGTGGATTCGAACCACTTACTCCATACAGCATAGAATAAACCCACACTATTCTCACGAACCGTGTAGGAAATCCTTTCAACAAAATATAACTAAAAACGACAAAGTGTCAAAGTTGTTTGAAGACGAGATAGCCCCTCTTTTTGAGACGAGCGATTGCTCGCTGATCTTCGAGGAGCTCCTTTTCTTCAAGTTTCACCGCTTTTGTACGGTGACATGATTTCAGCTCGTAGGTCTTCTTGATGACCTCAGCTGTCACTGGTCGAACTCGACGAATCCGCTTATTGTTATTTCCTACTTGTCTTTCTTCAAAACAAGTGGAACATTGACGGATAATATAAGCGGTCATGCCGCTATATTTCAGACCACACTCAATGAGTGTAGCCCGAAAAGAACTCGGAGACAACTCCACGTCTGGGAGCATCGTCGAATTGATACGGTCGGCTATTTCCTTATTAGTCATTGTCATCATCCTTTAAAAGTTCCTCAATGGTAAACTCTTGGTATATAATTCCTATAAACAGGGAAATCAAGAGCCCAACCATAATGGCGAACACCAACCAGAAGATATCATTGTACTTTCTGGCTATCTCTACGCCGTATATCGCAGACCCTGTTGCTACGGCGTAAGCAAGCAGGATGGTGAAGAAGGCACCACATTGGTGCCACCATGCTATTATCTTCTGTTTCATGTCTCTATCTTTTTTATACTCCGAATACATTAAAGAAGTTTTCGGCAGCACGCTGTGCCAGCTTAGTCTCCTTAAACTTCTTCTCGTAATCCTTTATCTCTTTTCTCTCTGTCTCGCTTAAACCAGCGAGGAGCTTTTTATACTCCTCGCCAGTCTTGCCCTGGATAATCATGGAAACCAGGGTGTTATATATCTTACTCATCATCATCTTCGATAAGGTTAGTGTATATACCTACAATTACAAGGGTAGCAAATACCACAAATACAAAGAATGTGATTGGTGAAGAATTACCCAAGTAATGTCCAAAGAAAAAAGCCGCTAAGCATAGAGGCAATAAACGTAACCACCAAAATGATGGCAGTGCATATCACAGGATTAAGGCTCCTGATGACCTTTTTGATCTTATTCATATCTCTTTGTTTTAAAGTTGCCCCGCCGTAATACACGGCAGGGTTTATAAGGTTCAATACTTTTCGGGTATCGAGCAAGAACATATACCAGAGTTGTCGCCCATTTTGCGGAAGAACTTTTCAGCTTCCGCAAAAGTGTTGTCGGAGTAATTGTCAACAAAATAGTTGACAATCTCCTTTGGAGACATGGGAATTTTTGGCAGTAGCGAGTCAAGATCTTTTAATTCCATAACCAGCCGTCTTTGCAACGGATCCCCGCACATTCACCATTCCATTCATCATAGCAGCCGGGATACATAATGTCTAGACTGAAATCACGATTTTCCAGCCAGGCTTTTGTTTCTTCTATGGTGTGAGAATGGGCAAAAGCTTTAAAGGCTTTCTTGTCTTCTTTAGGATAATTTCCTATAAAGATCTTTTCTCCCTTAGCTACACGGGCATCAAATTCAGCCCATGTTAATTTTTCTCCTGTTGTAGTATACATACTTACTAAACACTTTGTCTATACAGTGTGAGATTTAAAAACAACCTGCTTTTTGTACCTTGATCAGAGGTTTTGTTACAGGCGATAACCGAGATTCGCGGAATCCCGATTTGATACTTTATACTCTCCAGGCCCAATTTGAAAAGGCCAATTCGTTTCCCTGCCAGGATTCGAACCTGGTTATACCACTCAGGGAATTGAAACCACACTATCTTCACAGACTGTGTGGACCATGACAATATGATACAAAAGTGCCTGTGACATGACTCGAACATGTCGTTTTCCATAACACAGGCTATAAGTATATCCCAAGTTGGGACGCAATACGTAAAATGTGAAGTTTATACGCTGTACCAGTACTATCATATTCACGACGTAAGGCAACACGTACTAACTCCACATCATTACACTCGAGACCAGAACCAGTGCAATAAATTATTCCACCGTTACTAAAGTGCTGATACTCAACCATGGCGACGTACAAATTTGAGAATACAATCCCTGTCAAGGAGAAACCACCCATATACATTTACGGGACAGCTATTCTGCCTGACAGGGATTTTTGTGCCATCAAAGAGGACTATGCAGTTCTCACTGCATAGCCTCCCGAATACAGTTCTCAACGGCGTGAACGACTACTGCCTGAAGGACGAGTAGGAGCAGCACCAGGCACAGGAACAAACTCGATAGTCCAACTGTTGGTATCACGAAGGTCGTTGGTACCGAAGCGCAGAGCTGTATACTCTTTGAGCTTTGTGAACTTAATGGCCTTGCCATAAAGCTGCTCCATAGCCTTGGCCACAGTGGGACAACCCTTGACAGCATCCACAACATCACCCTCGTTAGGGAATGTGTTGCCAGTGCGCTTGGCCAGTGCGCCTTCAAAGTCACCCTTGGTGTACTCTACACCAACACGGCAAAGTGAGTTCGGCCAGAACTCAACCACCTTCTCTACGCCGTTGTTGATGGCACGGCACATGATACTCTGCGCATTACGCAAGTTCTTGTGCGTGATGATCTTACCATCCAACTCTTCGAGAGAAGAAGGCATAATGATAACATCACCGTCTACGGTGTTTAACATTTCACCTGAACGCATTGCGCCGGTGAAAGAAGAACCCTTCACGTTATCGGGGTTCTCGAGAGCTCGTGTGAGCTCAACTTCTGGATCGATCATGATCTTAATCTTTTAATTTGTGGCGTTAATACATTTATAGACGGAACGCCAGATACCGTCTTTGTGGTGCTAATATTTAACGACGGAGCACCAGATACCGTCAAGGACAGGCAGCCGAATACACTTGACTATTTTGACGTTTACATGTCGGAGACATGTTGGTTTCGCGTGGTTTGTGTGTGATAGGCAAACACCCCTTGCCCACATAGGAGCAAAGGGGTGCGAGTATAGGGAAAGTACGGCTTATGTCGGTATTGCTACCGACTCTAAGTTGACATAGATGGCAGGATAACGTCTGCCATCTCTTGTTAACTTGGCGCAGTCGTTGGGTTTTAGTACCCACGCTTTGCCCTCGTCTTGCATGGCATAAATAGCCTTGCAGACGCGAACAAGCGCCTTCTCGTTAGTATCATTAGCCGCTTGCGCGGCACGTGCTGCATCAGCAGCCACACCAGTGTGCTGTATGCGCACAAACTGGTTTTCTGCGTCCACCGCGTCGCGCACGTCGCGAGTGATGGTTGACAGAAACAAGGTCTCATTGACCACTCCGTCCTCTGTGGGAATGGTCGCGGTAACTACCTCAGCGGGGTAGTGTTGCACCTTTGTTGGAACCTTGTTGGCTGCGCATTTCGTGGGTGCGCTATCTCCTTTTTTCGCAAAGCGAATAAGGAGAACGGGGAACGGCATGGGACTGCCGTCTCTGTTCATAATCATTTCGCCCTTGTCGTTTTTGAGCGAGACAATTGATGAACCAACCACGAAAAACGGCTTATTTATCGGCAGCCGTGTTGCACTCAATGCAAATGTGGCATTGAGTACTGCCGAGAAGGCATCGCCTTCAAAAACTCCTTGTATCATATTTGTCAGGAATTTTTACCAATAGCCCCTAATTGGTGTACAACATTAAGCAATCCTGAGGGCTATCCCCGAAAGGGCAAGACGCTTATTGACGAAGTCAATAAAATACAGACGATTTTAAGACTATTTTTTTTGTGGACACCCCCGGGGGTGTACACATATGGTCTCCACTCGTGTCCACAATAAATACTAAAATTGCAAAAAAATGAATTCGAAAATAGTCTCTCGCTCTCTTCGTGAGCTTTTGGGTTTATCTAAGGGGGCTTACGGTTCTTTGAACAAATTTCAGCGTGCTGCTTTGCAGGATTATGAGAAATGGGTTTCTACTTAGTCTAAGGCAGACAAGTTTTTATTTGATGGCAAGCGTTATGTTTGGCGTGATATTGCGAAGCCTGGTGATATTCCTGGTGTTAGGCATATGATTCAATCTGGCCCAAAGCGTACTCTTGATGGTTTGATAACAATGCCGGATGGGAAAAAGGTATTTCTTCCTTCTAGTGGTAAGATATTACCTGGTTATGGTGTTACTCCATCTAATGGTGGAAAGGCTGGCTGGGGCACTTTATCAGCTACTCCATATGAGAACGGTACGATGAATGTCATTTTGACTCCTCCTGGTGTTGAGTATAAGCAGGACACTGGTAAGGTTTTAGATGAGTTGGGAAATGTCATTCCGAAGGAAGACATGCGTACTTTTTGGTCTACTATTCGTGAGATTGTACGTCCTGGTACTTATTTATCCGGAGATTTTGCATCTGCTCCATTGGGTAGTTTCATGAAGAACCAGGGTTCTCGTCGTGGTGCTGTGAAAGTCTTATTGGAAGATGTGGCGGACAAGGGTCTTCACAAATCTGGTTTAAGCCCTGACAGTTATGCTGCTATTGTCAGACAGGGTGCTAGAGATGGTAATGCACTAAGATTTTCGAGAAATGCTTTCACTGAGTTAAACAATACGGCTGTTCATAATAAGGATTTATATGACATGTGGAAGGCTGCTGTTAGTCCTTAGTAGAAGGCTGCGTTTGTAGATGTTTGGAACAAGCGGATTTATCCTGGAAGTGCTAGAATTGGATAGTCTGGTCAAGTCGAATTTTTACAGCCGTTTGTTTTATATTAGAAGAGGGGAGGAAATATTTTTCGTAAATAAACCCTAGGGGGGCATAAAAAAAAGGAGGCCATTTCTGGTCTCCTTTTATTTTTACACTTGTATCCATCCGTCAGATATATATTGATCTGCTACTTCTTGTGGATTTGATCTCATATAATCGTAGTATGCTTTTTCTGTATTTATTCCAAACAGTCCATCGGGTTTCAATCCTAGTTGTCGTTGTAATTCCGCAACTTCTTCTCTGCTGCTCAGTCCTGCTCTTGCTGCTTTATAATCGAACACATTATCGAATCCTGCTGCAGCTGCTGCGGCTTTATCTCTATCGTCGAACTGTTGTCCATTTATGAAGAGTGTGCCATCTGAATTTTGTATGATAGGGTTCCCATTATTCCAGTATGGGTCTGTATCTCTTGCGTAATATCTGAGGCTTTCTACTCCTGATCCAGGTAATGTTTCGGGTTCTATCACTTCTGGTTCAATTGCTTGCAGATTACTAACATCATGCATTTCTGGTTCATCTGTCAGAGCGTTATATACAGGTATACCGGCAAGTAGTGCTGCGCCTCCGATTCCTGCACGTGTGAGTCCAGATCTAAGTACTTCGTCTTCTGCTTTTTGTCTTGCAAGACCGGACATTTTCTTGAATGCTTTTGTTTCTCTTGCTGTATTTCTAGCAAGCAGATCTCTTGCAGCTTTCATTTCTGCCAATTCTCCTGTCATTTGAGGATATCCATTTCGGCTTGACCATTTTGTTCCAGTCACGCTTTCTATTGATTTATTCAGATTGCGTGTTGCCTTACTCTATGCTGATTTTGCTTTCTTTAGTGATTCAGCTTGTTTTTCGACATACTGCCCTGCTTTCCGGTTTACTTTACCTTGTCCTCCTCCAAGCCAGGTGATTCCTTTCTTCACCTATCCAACTGTCCATTGGATTCCTTTCTTTCCTGCTTTTGATGTAAGCAGTTTTTTTGTTGTCTATGCTTTATTAGCCATAATATTCTTCTGTTTGTGGGTCGTTCCATGCGTCCCTTATTGTTTTGATTGTCGGTGCTGCTGTCTGTCCGATTACATCTCCCCATTGTGCTATGCCGCCTACTCTTCCAACTGCGTTCAAGCCTTTCAGAGCTTTTGCTCCCATTCCTAATCCTTTCATTACATTTCCTGCTACAGGTAGTGCATACAATGCATTCCACGCAGCATCTTTGAAATGTCCGCGTCCTAAATCAGTAATTGCATTTGCTGCTGAGATATAGTTTCCAATTCCTGGTATTAACGGAGTAAATTCTGCTGCTACCTTTGCGTATGGATTTGTTATTCCCATTTTATCCATCGTTCCAGAGATTAGACCTTCATTTTTTACGCTTTGTGCCCAGGATTTCTTTTTTGGAGTTTTGGCTTTCATGGACATATACATCTTGTTGAGGTTTGGTCCCCAGCTAGCGTTTCGTTCTACTTTATAGCCGTTTTTGATGAGTTCGTCTTTTCGCCTCAATCTTTCTTCTACTGATAACATAATTAATTACTTATGTCAATATTTCCTGTTTCCTATCTTGACTTTCTTGCTTTTGTTCTCTTGAGGAGTCTTCTTCCGTTTGATCTTCCTCTGTTTATCTTGTCATTTGATCCATTGACAGTAACATTTCCTGGCATTGCTACATCTGGTGCTGCCGAAGAGTTTACTTCATTAGGATTACCGAGCATTCTCTCATACTGATAACCTGTTGATTCTGGTCCACCTTCATATTCCACGTTAAGTGCTGGTATGATTGGTTTTGTTTCCCATGTTCTCTTTGGATAGAGATCATATGTCATTGGTGTGAGTGGTCGCGTACTAATTTCGCCAGGAGTATACATTAATCCTGTACTCTATGTTGGTATTACCTCGATATGTGAACCTGTACCAGCAACATGTTTGCCTCCATGCTAGACCCAAGACTTTTGTCCTCCTCGTCCAACATTTCTTGTTATTGTTCCCATCCCTTCGTTTGCTCGCATTCCTCTTCTATACATTGATGCCGGAGCATTTGGAACACTGAGACGAATTGGCTATCCTTTAGTTGTTACAGCAGTCATCTCTGGCAATTTGAACTTTGTTGTAGCACCAAGTGTGAATAATGATGTTGGGTTTATAAGATTCAAAGCGAATCTTGATTTTGGTCCTTCTACCTCGAAAAAGTCTCCTGCTCCTCCTACATGATCTTTGGATGCTAAGAATCCGTTCAGATAATCGTCTGATGTATAATCTCCATCTGTTGCCATTTTGAGTCCGCCTAATATGGCGTGATTGACTCCATCGAGTCCAAAATTCTAAACAGCATCTACGAAAATTTGTTTGCCATAATTCATTCCATCTACTACTTGATCTGTAGTAAGCTATCCGTTATATACAGGTTTGCCATTTTTATCCACAACTATATTTCCGTTTTCATCTGTAAGAATATGTAATGGGCTATTGATTGTGTGATTTTCTTCGTCTCTTCTCATGTTGGCCATCTATTCTGCGGCTTTCTGCTATTCGAATGTCTATTTTGACTATTCGATGTCTCCATTTCTTCCATTATGAGATTGAGTCCAGAGTGAAGAATCAGATAGAACAGAACCATCTGGTGATGTTGCGAGAATTTCTCCGTTTTTATCTATCATCTCATATTCACCTGTGTTGAAATTATAATGAACGCTATTTCCTTTTCCAATTTCATAATCAGGTTTAACTGGGTAAAAATTCTCCTATGCAGACTCAAGCTCTCCTGTTTGGGAATTTTTTCTCATTTTGTGATGTGTACGTTGTGCAATCACATCTATCTGTGGAAGTGTTTTGATCCATCTTGATTCTTCGGAGCTTGCGTTTGGATTAATTTGGTATATTCCAACCTCTTTGTTTTGCACATCAAGCTGTGGTATCATTTTTGTTGGTACTTTTTTGCCTTGTACTAAATTAATACCGATTTCTGAAGCCAAAGCTCTTCTTGATGATTCCAAAGCTTCTTTGTACCTTCTTTCCGCCAATCTTTCATCTTCGCTAGAAAGAAGAGGAGAATAGACGGTTTGATTTACAGGTATCTCTTCTTTGAGGTTTGTGTTGAATACCATGCGTGTGCCATTTGGGCGGATCCAAACCGCTTGCCCCCCACCACCGATATCTCTCCGTGCTTGGCGGAAAGCATCTGCGAATGATTTCGCTCTATATTCGTTTGCCATATTTTAATATAAATTTATAAAATGATACACAATAATACTATAATTGTTGCTGAATTAATTTTTTACATTATGGAAATAAGCAAAATAACCATAAAGGGGTAGGTCTATGATCTCTGTGACTAGACAGCCCGAGATAAGGTGCATATATGTACCTAGGATGAGTATGATGCACTAGATCCAAAAAGTGATAATGTTTTATATGCTATCAAATGAGTGGGTTAAAAATAGGAAACCAGAATGCCGTTCATTTGCGATTCTCTTATCCAGAACCTAAACCTGAGGGTGACGCGTTATGGAGTTGGTATAAATACGCACCTGATGCTGGCGGATATTACGTTCGTGGTTTATGGCTTGCTCCTTGTTATAATAACGATTGGATTTACTGGTGGCCTTGGGATTTAGGTGTTACTGGTGGTGCTCTTAAAGATCTCAATAATGGAGCACATTATTGGGGTTATATCCAAGACGGGCGCAATAAGAATATAACAAAAGGGATGACCAAGAACTTCGCGGCTAATGGCTGGAAAAATGAGCCATGGGATGAAGCTATCACCTTATGGGGTAATGATAGCAACTTTAAGGACGAGAAAGACAACGCGTGCCTTGATTTTGGCGATCATCCCATCGTTATAAATTTCTTAGATGGTCGCTTTGATGATTCTGAGTTTATTGTTGACACGAGCCATGGAAGTATTGCAGAAATAAGCCAGGACAAGCGCACGGTCACTATCCATAGAGTAGGCAGTAATCATATAGCAGTTGTTATAAAGCCAAAGATAAGAACAGTAGACTAGGTGAGACTTGAAATGCAAAATGTGCTCGTTAGCGTTGACGGGTTAGATTATCACACTAAGCAATTCACACCGCCTATTGACAAAACGAAGAGCGAGTGCTATAATGCATACATCGGTGAGAATCTTGTATATCATAGAGTCAAGGATCTTGATAATCTTATCTATCACGGCATCGTTGATACTGTAGTTAGAAATTGGTCCACTGGCGTCAAGAGTATCATCCACAAATGCAACGGATCCTATATGCCAGTTTTGGATAACATGGAGGGATTGGTTAAGTATTCCTATAATACTGATAGTAAGGTAGAGACTGTCGAATATGTCCAGTTTACCGGCAGAATGTGGAATGATGCGTTTGTGTAGTAGCTCAAAGAGTATTGTAAGACTAATGTATTCAGTAATTATGCAGTTTTTACTACCGGAGATGCAAATCCAGACGATGCGTGGTTTAAGGATAATACAGACATGAAAGGTCACTGGACCTTTAATTTTGATATCGAATTCATGGCTGGCGGATATGCTTGGAGTGGGACCAATATTGACGAGTTGACATTCAATAATACGTCCCCTGTATCTTCTATGCATAGAATGTTTGGAGGGATGACCCAAGTGCGCCATATCCATATGAACAAGGTAGCATGGGCAATAGATCTATCAGCAGCTTTTGAACGGTGCAATAATCTCTTGGAGTTGCCAAGTATCCATTGGAGTGCTGCGCATATAAATGATGAAACGCGAGCACACAGGAGTACGAACATCGGATGGTTCTGTGATTATTGCTTTAAGATCACAGAGATACCGCAATATGGCACGGATAGGTTTGCTGATGATAATTTGCTTATTGTGGAATTTATGCCATAGGCTTTTGAGTCTTGCAATAACCTTGTCAAGATAGGTCCTGTGCTTGATATGCGATATGTAAAGCCCGAAGGGATTAATATAAAAAATGCATTCAATGGTTGCGATAAGCTGACAGATGTAAGGATCCAGCGATTGAATCATGGCAATTGGGATTTCTCGTCTTGGCTTCCAGCTTTGGATGCTGACAGTATAGCATATTTGATTGATAACTTGACAGATCTGACCATAGAGAAAGGTGATGATGATGCAAGCACAAGCCTTGTAAGATCTGCAACATTAAAGAAAAACGCGATGTGGACGATTAGCGACGAACAGAAAGCCGCAGCCCTCGCGAAAGGTTGGACTATAATTTAATAAATAATGAGTAAGTTAAAGGAAAGGTTACGCTCTTTCTTTGAAGAGCACACAAACCTTTTGGAACATGTATCGCTTGGTTACGTGATAGCCTCGATTATAACAAATATCCTATCCATGTAGGAAGGGCTGACTGGTTGGCTTGTCGTTGCTGTCTCCCTTGGTGGAGTTGTTGTTGCTGCTGTTGCTGGTATTGTGAAAGAAGCGGTAGACTATCGCGCTGATAAGATCGACGTATTGTTTACAACGCTAGGTGGAGTTTTGAATTCAGTGGTTATGATGATCGGAGCGATACTTTATTCGCTGTGACACTTTTTAACATATGCCTTAACCTAAATTAACACAATATATTTGGGTTTTGGCATTTTTTATATTATGATTGCAATGTAACCAATAAACAATGACAATATGCAGGATATGATAAGTTAGCTGCTTAGTGCAGCGTAGAAGAACCCAAAGGGAAAGTTTAGAAGTGGTGATCGTGTTGTTGAGTATGATTTTGATGACAACAGCTACATGGTAAAGATCACCGAGGAGCCAAGTGTTCCTGAGTTTATCCGTGAGTTTCGTGAGCAGATAGCAAGACTTGATGATGATGTTTTTGTTGAGGCTTGTGATCTTATGAACAAGACGACTGATGGAGGTGTTAGAAAGCTTGCAGAGCTTTGTGATTCTACTGAAGACTATGGTGCCGTTCGTCATGGCATCAATGAGTTCAAGCAGTGTGTGAATGCGGTGATAGGAAAGAAAATTCATAATCTTGAAAATATGAGAATGTGATTACTAAATAGGGATGTGGTGTATGTGGTTCATTGCACAGGAGGCTCTAACCCTCTTGGACCGGGTTCGAATCCTGGCGTCCCTACTAGTAATGAGCGAATGAATGGGAACTATATTCAAATATCGCGAGAAATTGTTTCAGTGTCGCGATTTGAAAAAGAAGCTGAAGAAATTAAAGCTTGATGAGAATGATATAGAAATCATAAGAGACAACATAAAGGAAGATGACTTAGAGAAGGCTTTTTGTGAGCTTAACTCAAACGGGCAACGTAAGGAGGACGTTGTAGGGAGGACGGTTGAGTTATACTATTTTTTTAATGGGGTATATACGATTGTATCTACTCGCCCTGATCTGAGCCATCTTCCTGGTTCTCATGATGATTTCAAGTTTGTTAAATGTATAAAATGTGAATGTTAATGTATACCCAGGACAAGAACAAGGTGTATCGCAAGATTTTCGATGGTGAGAATTTTGTGACACAAGTCAGAATATTTGACACGGAAGATGAGGCCACGAAGTTTGTAAATAGTGGCAAGTACGAATCGAACACAATGATTGTATCATGAGAGGCAAAATCTATATGTTTATTGAGTGGTTGCTGAAGAGATAGGCGCGTCGTGTTATTGATCGTGCAACCGAGATTGACGAGATGGCTCGCGCTAATGGCTGGACAAACAGACAGTGGTGGCTTGACTATCAAGATGATCTGAACGCTTTAAGTGTACGATAATGGAAAACATCAGAACTGTAACACTTGACATTGAACAGGCCAAGTAGCCAGATGTTGAGTTTCTGAATCATTACGATAGGATAATGATTCCAAAGGATATATTGATCTCCAAGGATGATAATGCCGAAACGATCAAATTGATATATGAAACCCTGAGTCTTACAGGGCATGAGGTTATATACTATAAGTGAAAAAATTGATAATGAAAACTTTCGGCCTGGTGTTTTTAGAAAAAAGCATCGGGCTTTAAAACAGAAACTCATTTACGATTAAATAATTAATTCGGCCCGGTGTTCTTTCTTAGAAAAGAGCATCGGGTTTTTATATTATAATTGCAAAATAAATATTTTTGCAATGAGTAAGAAAAAGGAATCTATAAAATACGAGTAGGTTGAACGTACGCCAGATAATCCACTCGGAAGAGTTGGAAATCTGGAATGGATAACTGTTACGCCTGAAGGTGCAGGAATAGGTGCGCCAGCTACATCGAGTGATATGATACCGAAAAGTGCCGAGTCATCTGATGCTGAGAGGCGTAAAATTGAAGCGGCGCGTGGTGCTCGTTATTTCAACGCTGCTATGTAGAGAGGGAGCAAGCCATTTGTCGGTGCTGCCAATCTGCTTGGTTGGACTTTTGCACCTGGTCCTATGGCATTTGCTAGTGGTGCGACTGGATTATACAATACCATTTCTAGCGCTGATGATAATGTAAATGTAGTATGGAATGATCCGAACGCATCAGCTGGTGATCTTGCAAAAGCCACGTATCCGGTAGTATTTAAGACGGCACTTGATGCAGCTATGATAGCCGCTCCAGTTATTAAAGTTGCAGCTATAGGTACAATGAAAGCAAATCCCGGAGTATTAGAAGTCTAGACTAAAGCAGCAGAGACTGGAATGTAGCATGGAGCATAGACTACAGAAAGTGTAAGTCAAGCATTGTATCCATACGAAGCGACGAGAGTGATAAAAGAAGGGCCAGATATTAAGATATGGCGTAATTATAAAGGATGGAATCCTGCGACTCGTTACAGGCTAGAAGGAAAACCTTCATTCTTTGAAAGGGTTGATGATCTTGAGCCAGGATATCATAGCGTTCATTTTAAGACAGCTGATACATTCCATGGAGTAGATGGGAGGCAGATGTTAAGCCCAAATGAGAAGAAGTTGCTTTTCGATACTTACGCTGCAGATTTTCCGGAAGGTGAATTTTTATCTACATATGGAAATCTAAGCCCTGGAGGAATTCATGGACTTAATAGATTCAAAACAGAATATGGATGGAAGCAAGTTGGTGAGAGAGTCGTTCATGATACAAAAGGAAATGAGATCAGTATTCCGGTATTATAGAAACCAAGAATTGATGTTGGTAAAACGTTGGAAAGATAGTATGTAAAATAATGATTATAGATTTGCCACATAAAAAAAGTCCGAGAGTTTTATTTCTCGGACTTTTTTTTTATTTTATTTATAAGCTTCTTCCTGGGTTCGTCTCAGAAATTTCATAAAACGTTTTGTCTATTATTACGAAAACTTTTTCATGTAACTCATCACTGATGTACCATTCGAGTCTTTTGCGTTTCCCTGGCTTCTCAGTGCTTTTTTTACTCCTCCAGGACCTCCAAGCCAAACGCCAGCCATCAGTCCTTCTTCTGTTATTCCTTTTTGTTGTGCCAGTTTGCGATCTTCGTCGTTTATTAATGACATGTGTGATGTCATTAATTTTTCCGCATCTTTAAATTGAGATGCTACATCAGCCCCAGTTCTTGATTGTGGCATTATCTAGAAATATCCGAAAGCTCCGCTTTTATTTGAAGCCTATGGATTCAGGCTTGATTCGGAAAATGCAAGACGTTTCCAGAAATTCTTGTGATCAGAGAATATTTTTGACGTTCCGAATTTTTGAAAATCAGAATCAAAAGTTGGGCTATTTATTGCAGCCTCATTCTCTTTCTATTTTGGTGATACTACAGGAGCAGTTGACACTCCTCTTAGTTTTATATTTGAGAACCACGACTGGTTATCATCAGCTTTCTATTCGCTCTGCTAAGTTGTAGTGTTGCTATCCATATATACATCTGGCACACCTGTATTATTATATTCAATGTTTGGAATTACCGGTTTAATGATTGGCTTAATAGGTAACTCTACAGCTTTATATGCCGAAAACAAATTTGACGTATCAAAACCAGACTGTCCTTTTCTAATATTAAACTTATCAGGTCCAATATGAAAATGAGCACCGGTTCCTCCTGTCCGTCTTAATGTTGCAGCATCTGTTTCGTCGTTTATATTAAAACCATTTTGAGATAACCATTGCTACATTGCAGGGTTTTCCTTCATTTTCTAATATATAGAATCAAAAGTTTCTCCCTAGGCTGGAGCTATATCATAAGCCATAGAATGTCCGTGTTTGTTTTTCTTTCTATGATTTGATCTGTTGCCAGCTTTTCCTACATTATGATCTCGGAATCCACTTGTTATTCTTATATATTTATCAAGTCCCTATTCATTCAACATCGTCTATAGGTCTTTTGTTGTATAGTCAATAGTTGTTGCGAGATTTGAAACAGAAGGTGTCGTCTGTCTTATTTTTGTATTAGTGAACCAGTTTTGGTTATCATCTTGTTTCTATGCTTCTGGCTATTTTTGACCCTATGCTTCTCTGTACCTATTTAATGTTTCAAGAAAAGTATCATATCTTGATGTTGTATTTAAATCTGGGATTTCTATTTCTTCCTATACTAGCATTGGCTCGACGGCCTTATATGTAGAGAACAATTCATCCATGTCTGTCTATTTTTCTGATTAAGCGTTCTATATTGCCACCGTTCATCATAGTAGGCATTTGTTGTGGAATTGCGAAAGGATTTCTCATCATGTTGTTAATTCCTTGCAATGATGTTGGGAGCTATGGCATTTGATATGATGTCGTAGCCTGTGGTACTGTTGGCTGTTGAGAATTTCCTTTCACTTCTCCTTCTTCGCCATCAGCTCTTCTTTCTCTGATATTTTGTGCAATTGCTTGCATACCGGTACCAACTAAAGAGCCAACAGTATTTCCTATGCTTTGACCAAGAGCCTGCGATTCTTGCATGCGCTTCATTTCATCAAGCTGTTTTTTCTATTCTATGATTTGATTGAAATTTTGCGCAGCCATCTATTGCTGCTATTTCCATTGCTGCGAGAGATTCCCATTTGTCTATATCTAAGATGCTCCATAAATGGAGCCACCGTCTTGGTGTTTGAATTTTCTGGCATTCTATGCAAAGACTGCCTGTTTTCGTATTTTTGGATCCGGGGAGTTCTTCCCTCTCCGTATGCATTCTTCCGTCACATTACCTCCGCAATATTCCGTAAATCTTCCCTCATGTGATTTTTTTATATGAATGCCGGATCCCTTTTTTAAGAGATGTGCCATAATTGCTGCTATTTTATGTAACAATAATAGTATTATTGCGTAGAATATAAACCAATCAAGATATATGTCAATTTTTAAAAATTAAGTTTCATATGAATCAGAAAGAAAGGAAGCTAAGATTTCAGCTCCGCATGGCTTCTGTAATATTGACTGCTGGACTGTTGCTTCTTGTCGCTGGATTTACAGTTCCACCAATGGGCGTGATTCACTCTTCGGTACTTATAGCATTTGGTGAAACGTGTACTTTCGCTGGTTCCTTAATTGGTATGGATTACTCATACAAATCTAAACTGTTAGAGTTTCAGAGTAAATCATCCAAAGATTAAATAATAATGTTGAATGTTTAAATGGAGAACAGAAAAATGTCTACACATAATATAAATGTAACCGATTTAATTCACTCATTTGTAGCGCCCTTCGATAAGGAGTTTTGGAGTGGAGTAAAAGCACTCGAGAGATTGATACCAAAAGACAGATGGTAGGTTGAAAAAAAATCGGTACTTTCTAAACATAAGATAGACACGGACCTGTTGATGTTGTATGATATAAGTGAAGCAGACTTCAATCGGGAAAAGCAGAATATACTTGATCAGTGGCAGAAAAGCAAACAAGACGCCTGTGACCGTGGAACTATTATCCACAAACAGCTGGAGGATTCCTTCAAGGGCGGCAAACAGACCCTGGAACGATTCGGGCTGGGAGGTAAGTTTGAATTTATGAATGACTACTCAGATTTAAACTTACCTCGCGGCGCGTATTCTGAATTTTCTATCAGGTACGAGGACGGTGATTTTCGATTGAATGGTAAAGTTGATCTTCTGGTTAAAGATCTCAATGATATCATTGTCATTGACTTCAAAACGAACAGCAAGATCAACAAGAAAGCTGCGTCTTATAATCAGCAGACAAGGACAACACAACGGATGCTGTATCCATTAAACAAATTTGACAATTGTAATTTTAACGAGTACCAACTACAAGTATCTACTTATGCCTGGATGTTGACAAAAATAAAACCAGAGCTGAAAGTCAAGGAACTCATAATCTACCATATTGATCCAACGACAGGTGCTGGCACTATGTACAAGTGCGACTATCTGAAAGACGAAGTGGAGAATATGATTTCCTACTATCGGAAGAAGCTAAAACATGAAGACACTATGCAGAAAATGAAACCTTTAATTTTTTGATTTATGATAGAGAAATTTCTTGATGAAGATGTAAGTAAGAAATTGGGCCTAAATCAAGACTATGCAAAGATAAGGCAAAAGATTTGCGAAAGATGCCCAATTTATTCCTCTAGCCATGGAGGGTTATGTAATAGTAACCTATGGATAAATCCAGAAAATGATGATATATCTTTTGAAGAACGTGATGGATTCATTCAAGGCTGCGGTTGTATTTTAAGGTTCAAATGGAATAATTCAACAGCAAAATGTATTGCAGGAAAATGGTGAATATTATTTTGATGATCGCTCATAAAATGTGGAATATTCTCGAGGGAAACTTCAAGAACTTATTCCATATTTATCCTGAATTTTCCAGGAAGAGATACGCGGCTTGCCGTTCGTGCGATCAAAAACTATATATACCACTTTTTGGATTTATTTGCAAAAAGTGCGGCTGTATAATAGAGAGTAAGATAACAGTAAAAGATGAGAAATGTAAATTAAATAAATGGTAATGTTTTTAAATTTTTGAATTATGGACGAGAGAATTGGAATGAATAGTAATGAGAAGCTTGCACGCGTGGCTACAAATATTGAGACAGCCAAGCATTTTGTGTTAAATGGGAAGAACGCTGATCGTATTATGGAAAGAGAAGCTGCTACAAGGATCAATCAGAAGATTGATGACATGCAGAAGAAGCTCGAAGATCACGAGAAGGCAGTCGGTAAGTACGCGGAAAAGTTCAATGAAGAATTTGATAAGATGGAGATTAAGGCAATCTACAACTATGTTTTGGTGAAGCCTTATTCGCAGAATCCTTTCCAGAGGATCACTAAGACCGACAGCGGTATTATTCTTGATACTGGCGGATATGCTCCAACTTACAAATCAAATGAGACCGGAGAATATGAGGAAGAGAAGTCTATGATTCATGTTGGAGAGGTTGTCGATGCAGGTCCGGAGTGTAAGTATGTGAAGGATGGGGACGTTATCTATTGGACGGTTGTCAGCGAGGTACCCGTTCCGTTCTTCAAGCAGGGACTCGTACTTGTAAATGAGACACGCGCTTTGGTAGTTATAAACTCAGGACTCACTGAACGTTTTAAGGGGTCCGATAAAAAGAAGTGAAAAATTATGTTAAATGAAGAAGATAAGATTTATTTCCTTCCAGGTCATGTTGTAAGGATCAAATAGGACATTCAAAACCGTCCTGATATGATTGTGATCGGGAAGGTTACGAATGTTTTCAAAAGAAACGTAGATAAGGGAAACAGCCTGAAGGGCATCAAGTGCATATGGTTCAATACATAGCAGGAGTTGCAGGAAGGCGTGTTTAGTACAAAGGACCTTGAACTTGTTAAGTGATATGGCTGGAGATTTTAAGGGTGTACCGTATCGTGATGACGGAACTACATCAAACTATACTATGCCTGATTGGTCTACAGTTGACCCATCTTCTTTGTCGTTTACTAGGCAGCCTGCTGCAGTATAGAAACCAGAATCCACAGGTTCAGAGACATACAAGCCTATTGGATAGCAGCAAGGGACAGTAAACGACCATGAGCAGCAAGCTGATCAGTAGTCATAGAATAGGAATCCTGATTTCTATAACAATCAGAAGATTATAAATCTGAACAGCAGCCGTTATAGAGGTCTCGGTAAGAGACGTAGGCTTAGAAATGATTTACGTGCTCTTGGATAGGATGCTGTTGTTTGGAATGGCGCGAACATGCAGATGGCCAGCAAGTTCTCTGGCGGCTAGCAGTTTAATAGACGCAATGCTATGGATATGATCCGTAATGGCCGACAAAATGCTGGAATGTATAGTGATAACAATTTTAAAGCTGGAACTATTGAAGCCGATGCAAACAGACGTGTTCATGAATATTTTTCAGAACATCAAAATGCATCTCGCGCAAATTGGGACCATGGAAATTGGCAGAAACCTACAGAAACACCTATCTCTTAGAGTTTTTAGAATATGCTTCAATAGTATCAGGGAGGATATACGCCTGGCGCTATGACAGCATATGCTCAGAAATTGCAGCCGACTTGGAAACAGCAAACGGCTAATACATAGGTAAATGCATAGCCAGCGCCATAGAGTAATGCATCACGTCGGAGATCTGCATGGACTCCATCATACAACTGGCAAGGCAATGATTTGACTACATGGCAAGGTCTAGTAGGAACTAGTGCCGATGGTAAATTTGGCAATGAGACTATGCGAAAATTTAACGGAATATTTGGCCAAGGATGGAGTCAAAGAATTCTAGGAGACGGTACTTCTGAAATAACTGCTAAAGATGGCACAAAATATTATAATACCGGAAGATACCTTGACAAAAACGGAAACATGGGATGGTGGAGAACTGATAGGTCTATGCAAGCTGACGCTAAACCATAGCCACAAATAACCATTAGTAATTTCTGGGCTAATGTAGGCAAATAGGTAGCATAGCCAATAATAGATGAAGGATAGAGATATCATGCTAAAGGCAGCATAAGTTCAATGAAATTGCACAGATTATACTCAACAAAGTTCCGTGATGCATTTATCAAACAATTTGGTAAAGATAAGCTTGACACTGAAGAGTATAATAATGCACTACAACGAAACTATAATCAATTCTACAAAAATTACAATATAACAAATAGTGGGAGAGATGCAATTTTTAACTAATAAAATAAAATATTAATATATGATTAACTATTACGAACAAGGCGGCGCTGCTTAGGAAGATCAGCAGGACACCATGCTTCAGAAGGCTATAATTGGTTTCTATGGATATCAGAAGCAGTAGGGTAACGACACCAGCATATAGGATGTTGTCAGTTAGGTTGCTCAACTTATATCTAAGTAGCCAGAGACTCTGGAGTAGATAGCTGCAAGTGATGAGCTCGTTGAGGCAGGAGCTGAGGAGTTGGAGAATGATAACCCTGAAGCATTTGCTCAGTTATCTCAGCCTGGCGCAGCTACCCAATTGATTCAGGCAGTTGTTGAGCAGGCATCAGTACAGTCTGCACGTCGTGGGGTAAAGTTGAATTTTATTCGCAGTCTCAAAGGGGAATGCCCAGAAGGATATTACAAGACATATTATGCAGCCGGTGGTTCTATGTGTCCCGTATGTAAGCAGAAAGAGCAGAAGGCAGTTCAGAAGGCAAAATGCGGCAAGAAGATGAGAAAGGGTGCAGTTACCCGTGCAATGAACGGAATCCGTGCTGAGATATATCAGACAGGGAGGCAGTTTCTAAGAAGCAAGTAATTAAAGATGTGCATAGAAACGATGTTGCAAATGCGTTGAATAAAAATGCAGATGATTTATTCTCAGATTATTATGGATGAGTTAATCTTGTGAGAGAAATAAAATATCCATCAAAAGAATATTTGAAAATAGTTCCAGAGACTGTACCTAATACAATATACTCTCTTTAATAGGCCGGAACCAATAAATCTATACCTATTGATAAAAATACATATGAGGTTAACTCCGGAATTAAGTCTTTCGGAAACGGCAACTATGAAAGATTGAACTACTTATACAATTAGAAACTTGCGGCTCGTTTAGCACAGCGAAGATTAAAAGCACAAGGCTACTAAAATATAAATAATTTATGAACAATTTCTTTGTATATGATTCTGCTCACAATCGTATTGAGATCAACCGTCCTGAGATCTTATTGATCAAGGAGTTTGCTGATCTTGCTGATCCAGAGCGGAATAAGTGCAAGGAAGATCCAACTGGTGAATATGGACTACGTATGTTTCGCGAGCTTACTTATATTTACCTTGCTTTACATTGGCATTCTTTGTATAGCGACATATCTCAGGGAGAACGCCATGAGGCGGCGCTCAAAGATTCGCAACTGACGGATGAAGAGTTTAATGACCCGGTGTTTAGGAAAGCATGTCGTAAGTTTTAGGAGATGTAGAACTAGGACCGGAGCATTAGACTCTTAGAGTCAGCACGTTTTGCGATTGATAAGATAGCAAACTATTTTGTCAATATTGACCCTGAGGAGCGCGATGAACTAACAGGAAAGCCGATGTTTCAGGTAAAGAATTTGATTCAAGAGATCAACTCATTGAACAAGCTTCATGATTCTCTGACAACATTAGAGAGTCAGGTAAAGAAGGAGCTAGCGGAACGTTCGTCCATACGAGGAGGAGCAGAAGACGGGTTTATGCCCGAAGGTGATTTTTGATTTATGAAAAATGTACAATATCCTGAGGAGATACAGAAAATTGTTGACGAGGTAATGCTCAAGGATATTCATGATGAAGATGCAATTGTTGAATAGGTAAAAAGCGAGCACAAAGGCTAGTGGGATATACCTATTGATCAAGAGATCGTATTTTTTGATACTGATCTATCTTATGAGCTTACTGGATACATTCCGATAAACAAAACATCTGGGCTAGATTTCGATCCTGACTGGTTCACTGAGGCGAGGGATTCTTTCTTGCGAACTGGACACTATACGTAGTTCCATAAAGGGACGAAAGCATTCCAGGATTTTTGGCTTGAGGAATACAAGCGATGCAAGCACGGGATGACCGTGAACGGCTACACCATAACTGGTGACAATTATTTTTTCTTGAATTATTTCCAGCTTATGGACCTTGACAACACGGAAAAGTCAGGTGGTGGTCGTCTTTTTATTTTCCCGGCTTTTTATGCTGGGCAATATGAGTTTTTTCATTATTATGAGATGTGTAAAAGACTCAGAAGGAATGCCGTGATAATGAAAGCACGAGAGGTAGGTTATTCTGAGATGCTTTCAGCAATTCTAGCCAATAGCTACAATTGCATCAAAAATTCCATAAACATGTTAGCCACTCATAGATCTGACTATTTAGACAACACTATTGGTAAGGTCTGGAACTGTTTGGCTTTTTTAAACGACAACACTGATGGCGGATTTTTCAAATTACGATAGGTGAAAGATTCCACTGATTGGAAAAGATCCTCTCATTATAAGATAATCAACGGACAGAAAATCGAGGTAGGATGGATGTCTTAGATTATCGGCATTGTCGCAGATAACCCAAGCAAGTTGCGTGGATTCCGTTTGGATATTCTTGCCATGGACGAGGTAGGTTCATGGAAGAATTTTGCCAAGGCATATATCCAGGCAACGGCGCTTGTTGGTCCCATGAATGCGTCATGGGGAATACGTGTGTGCGGAGGGACATCTGGAGACACCAAGGAATCACTCGATGGATTACAGCGTATGTTTTATCATCCTGAGGTTTACGGTATTCTCCCACATCGGCACAGATACACACAAAACGGTGCAGAGGTGTTGACTTCTTTTTTCATACCTTGCACCAAGATACCAAAAGATAGAAAACGGTTTCTTTCACATAGAGGATTTGTTGATCCTGACGCTGTTGTAGAATGGCAAAATGAGATTCGTGCAGCCATGGCTTCTGATCCTGCGGCACTCATTGATCACTGTGCAGAGTATCCGTTTAATGATACAGAGGCTTTCTCTTCTGGCGTTCAGAATAAATTCAACAGGGCAACTATTGCCGAATAGCTCACACGCATCCGTGCAATGCATGAATGTCCGCCTATTGATATTGGAACCATACGTTTCCAGTATAAGAATACAGAGCGCAAGGTTGATAGAGCCAATGTTTAGAGCGTTATATGGAATGCTTGCAAAGATGGCAAGATCAAGATTTTAGAGCATCCACTATGGGTAGAAGATAAAGAGCGAGACGGTGAGTCTCAAGGTCTGATAGAGAAAACAAACAACCTATATGTCGCCGGTATTGACGGAATTGATATCGGTATGTTGCAGACATCATCAACATACAAAGATCCGTCTGATTTCTGTATGGTTGTCAAGCGTCGCACGTTTGGCAATCGCACGCCTAGATACGTTGCCATATATAAAGATAGACCGGATGATATACGAGAAGCTTATGAGGTAGCTATTGGTCTTGCTATGTATTACAACTGCCAGATTAACATCGAGGCAACGAGGATGTCCATGGTGACATGGGCGCGTGATAGGCATCTCTTGAATTACTTCATGAAACGCCCATCTGCAACATATCCAGATATAGCAAGACGTAAAACGTAGCAATACGGATCCCCAGCATCTCCTGCTGTTATCGATCATTAGACAGACCTGATTAAGGATTTCGTCCTTGATTATGGCTACGATATATGGTTTGAGGAAATGCTTGATGAGTTATCAAGATACTCTGACGAAAACAAACGTAAGTTTGATATCGTGGCTGCTATGGGAGAATGTGAGCTTGCAGATGAAGAGCTGTCCGGAATCACGCCGTAGGCATAGAAAAAGGTAGATGATGAGTTTGTTGATTTCGGATATTATTATGACGAACGAGGGATCAAACATTTCGGACCTATCAAAAAGAATAACTAGATGACGGCTAATTTTAACATGTATTTGCAAACCAATGACTACAGCTACGGACAAGTTCGCTCAAGCGATCCTAGAAACTATTTTTAAAGTATATGGCAAGTGTTATGTTGGCCTTTTGAATATTCACAGATTACCAGGTGGAGCTATTGATCTTGTGCTTGGATTGAATGATCCGGATCACCCTCTCCATATATGCGCGCAGTTAGACGATGATAAGTTTCTCGAATATTTAGAAAAAGAGCTTCATGTTCGCCGGTTGACTGATACGAAATTTTACACAGGATACAAGACCGATATGTTCGAGCGTCATATGCCATGCCCGATAGACCACAGCACACACCATATAGGACAGAAAGATCTAGTAAGTAATGGATGATTTAAGGATGTACATATGCGCGCATAATACAATAACAGGAGACCACCCACACAGTGATGGCTATTTTATCGCTGCGCAAAATGAGAATGTTTTTGATGATTTGTCTCCTGTTATATATATGAATGATGAGTTCACGGAAAAGCACAATATATGCTATGGTGAAGCTTGCCAGATCAAACACGTCATGGAGCACAAGGAGTTAATACCTGAATATATCGGCTTCTGCCATTACAGAAGGTTTTTTGATGATTTTATGGAAGACCTAGGAAAAGCACGTGATACAGTTGATAAGCACGGCGCAGTGTATACGAGAACCTGGTCCTCCGGGCTTATGAACAAGGTCAATATCTCTGTTTATCATAGCTCGATTTTCATTAATCCTTTAAGGTTGGCAATAAAAGAAGCGGACAGGTCATACTTGCCGGTTTATGATGATTTTCTGGAAGATGCGCAATGCTCATATTGTAACATGTTCATTATGAAACACGATGATTTCCTGGAAGGTGCACATTTTGTTTTTGATGTTCTCAAATGGTTTGATTCTTATTTTGGAATAGATGGAAACAAACAGGTTGAGGATTTCATGAATGAACAATTCAAAAAAGGAAACTGGTTCAAGGGAGACATTAAATGGCAGCGTCGGTTGGAAGGCTTTATCAGTGAATACTTGTGGGATCTTGTGAGACGAAAGAAATTTCCTAATGCTTACCATTCTAAAATACGGATGGTTGGAGAATAGGACATAAATATTAAAAGTTAAATGTAATGACAAAAGAGCAGGAACGCTTGCAGGAATGTACGGACAACGCCATCACGGAGCTGGTGTATGAGAAGACAGACTTGCAAAAGGCGTATAACTACTATAACGGAAAGATGAACTCCGAATAGTACAGATACCTTGAGGAGAACTTCGGAATAGGAAGCCCTACTTCCGTTGAATTCATACCGCTTATTAAGAAACATGTGGACGTATTGATCGGAGAGTATCTTGGTACTCCGGTATTGCCGAAGGTTTCCTGCAAGGATTCCCAGACTATCAGCGCGATGGAAAGGGAGAAATAGATTCAGATTCACGAGTAGGTCTACAAGTTCATGCAGAAAAAACTCAAGAATGATATCCTTTCATTTATAGACGGCAAAGATACTGTCGACCATAATATAGAGGCTACGCTTCAGAAAATCATATAGGACGTGAAGACAAACTTCACCAGCCAGTACGAGATAGCAGCGTAGAATGTCATCGAGTATTTAATGCAGTCGAGAAGTACCGACATCATGAGAAAGCTCCGCGAGTTATTGCTAGATATATTGATCACTGGCTATTGCTTTTACAGGGTAAAGCCGAGCGTAAACAGGAATAATGTATAGATAGAAGTATTGAATCCTCTAAACACCTTTATAGATCGGAATCCGGAATCTCCATATGTCAAGGATTCGTACCGTGTAGTTGTCAGGAAATGGCTTTCCAAATCACAGATCTTGATGCAATACGGTCAGGATTTATCGCGTGAAGATGTTGAGAAGATAGAAAAGGAATGGGAAGATGCAGCATCTGATTATTCGTACTCTTACATCAGGACCTTTGAGCACAACGGAATTCCCGCTACTCAAGGATTGAGAGCAGGAGAGGAGGCTATCATACCAGGCTATCCAACAGATGAGCAAAACAACAGATATAACAAGTTGCTCCCTGTCTATGAGGTTGAATGGATAGAAACTGATAAGAATTTCGTGATGAACAGATACCGCACCGTTAGAATCAATGATGACATCTATATCCTAACAGGCAAAGATGATTCTGCTGTGCGCTCTATTGATAACCCGAGCTATTGTGGCTTGACAGTCAACGGGGTCTATTTCACAAACCGAGGGAGTCAGCCGTACTCTCTGGTTCTGGCTTGTGTTCCTTTACAAGATCGATATAATCTTTTACATTATTACAGAGACAACATCATTGCCAACAGTGGAACAGTTGGTGATTGGATAGATGAAAGCCTTATCCCTACCAACCTTGGCGTTAACTGGCCGGAGAGAATACAGAAATGGCTGGCATATAAAAAGGGAGGCCTTGGCTTGATCGACACCTCACAGGAAGGACGAGCAGCTGCTGGTCAGGCACCTATCAATACAATTTTCAATGGATTTGATGATACCGTAAAAGTTGGGGCTATTCAAGCTATCTAGGTTGCTTTGTAGTCCATAGAAGAGACAGCGTCCAGTATCACCGGAGTATTCCAGGAGCGACTGAACGGTATCGAATAGAAGGACGCAGTGAGTAATGTAAAACTGAGTGCAAACAATTCATTCACTATAACCAAACAGTACTATCAGCAAATGGATCTCGTGACTTGCGAGATGTTGTTAGATGCTTTGAATGAGGCAAAGATAGTATACAAGAACGGACTAACTGGGACAATTATCCTAGGTGATAAATTCCAGAAAGTATTCACTGCTCTCCCTGAACATTTCACACTTAGCGATTACGATATACATATAAGCAGCAGCACAGATGTCATGCAAGATATGGCGAAGCTGATGCAAGTAATTCCGAACTTCATCCAATCATAGACCTTAGCGCCAGATATCATTTTTGAAGCGTTGACTAGTAAGAGTTTGACGGATTTGAAGATCAAAGTAAAGCAGGCTATGGAGAAACAGAAGGCGGAAAATAACCAAATCCAACAATTACAACAGAAGCTGCAAGAATCACAGCAGCAGCTACAGCAGATGCAAAAGCAGTTGTAGCAAGCCCAGAAGCAAATCGAGAAGTACGACCAAGAAAAGATGCAGCTTGAAAAAGAGCGTCTCCGTATTGATAGCGATATCAGGTGGTACAACGCGAGGGCAGATAAGAAATACAAAGAAGATAATATCGCCGTTGATAACAAGAAGGTTGACATAGAGCTAAAGCAACTACATGACGGCAATCCATATAATGACAACGTTAATTTTGGATAATGTAGGCAATATTTCAATTACAGCATACATCCGGCTGTCATGTTACGATAGCCGGAATGGAACGTCCCTGTAATACTTACGATGGGATCTTTACATATGACGGGACGGTTTCCGTCAACGTTATCCATAGCGTTGACATAACAGAAGAGAAAGAGGAAAAATACAACCTGTACACGTACGATATAAATGACCATAGTTCGGATGACGTGAGCGATTTTCATATCGAAGAGGATGGCCTTTACATGGTGTCGCATTACATCCTGCCTAAAAAGGACAGTCTGGAATATATCGATGAGTTGGCAAAAAAGAAATTCGTTTTTGCTTATGATGGCGATCATATTGTCAAGTACTGGAACGGATAGTGGGATATCGTACAGATTAATGATTTCATTTCTCTGAATATAAACAATAACTTCACGGTTGCACTCTCTTAGGATTATATGTTCAGCATGTGTGGACTCAAAGAGTGCTTCTTTAATATCAACCGTGAGATACTTGGCAAGTTCTGTGGAGCCGACAAGTGTAACACATAGAAACATAAAGATCTAGTGTACAAGCGTGATCTCTTGTGGATGGCAATCAATGTCATCGATTACCTACTTGATGAGGATCGGTACTTTGAAGCGTTGAACATCATGCGTGAGTTGGTCGGTTGCACTGGATTCTGTAAAGACAACAGCAAATATGGTAGTGACGGTTGCGGATGTCGTGCTTGATTTGAAGCACGCAGTCATCGATGATTTCCAGGATCTCATCGAGTAGTTACACAATGGGCACCAGCCGGAAAACTATCAATGCATACTGAACAGGATCGCGTTCATTCAGAATGTCGACATGTTAAATTCCATCAATGTTTTTTATGAATGTTTGAAGCCATGATACAGAATAAAAACCAACTTCATCACACGCATGATTGCGTGTATGTTCCAGACATTCATAGTGGCAACCCGCATTGTGTAATAAATGAAAAAGGGGAATATCTTAAAAAGGACAATCTCCTTTCTGAATTTGACACAGACCAAAAGCGAGCTATTGCTATTGAAAACCTAGGCCTCTCTGGTGCTATGCGCTTCAAGGGAGAGATAGATATTTTACCTATTGATAATGTAGAAATTGGCGACGTGTATTTGTGCAATGATAAAATGCACGTTGCAGTATATACTGAAACACATTTTGTGCGTTGGCACGAATTAGACAACAATTTAAATTGGTCATAATGCAAGTTAAATTTTACAAAAACGTTTCTAAGGAGAACGCAGCACAGGGCAAGAACTCTAATGGTGTTGTTGTTGCTGATGGTTCTATTATCTTTGCCAATGATGGCAAGATCTACCTTAAAGATACCGCAGGCGTTACTGTTTACGGTGCTGATAATCTGCCCGAGGCTTATAAGCATTACCTGGACGATTAGCTGCTGAGTACAGCAAAGAACAAGTTGAAGGCTACCATTAGCCTTTCCCATTCAAGCTGTGTAGCTGACAAGCTGCCCGCTTCTCAGACTGCTACCCTTAGTATTACCTTTGACGGTAAGGCTGTGAATGCTGACACTGTACCTGCTACTTGGTCGCAGTCTACAACTGGTAAGTACACGAAGATATTGGAGAATGTTAAAGATTCAACAGGTTCTGCTACTATCACCTATACTGTACCCGATGGTGATTATAAGGGTTTGAAGTTAACAATTACAGCTGCTGCTGTCCAGATGCACGTATCATATCCTGCTTGGTATGGTATGAGTGTATCCAAGGACAAGAGCATCATCTCTGAGTTTATAACGACTGCAACAAGAATCGAGACGTCCCTCAATCAGTCGGATTTCACATGGACAAACAGTTTGCCAAACTCTGCCTATGGTATCATCTTGACACACGGCAACGCCACAGCAAAGCAGTCAGGCATTTCTATTCTTGACACAGTAGCCACTGGCATTTCTGTTGTTTCTAATAATTAGACTATGCCAGGATATACAATGTACGCAACAGGCAAAAATGTAGCAGCTAATGGTAGCTTAGAGAAGGTTGAACTTAAAATTAATATCTGATTATGAAAAATAATACTACACAGTCTGCAGCGTCGGCTTTTGCTATAACATTCACCAGCGCTAATCCTAACGAGTACCCCATAATCTATGCAGAGGATCAGTGGCACACAGCGGCCAAAAACGATAAGATCTGCCAGTTATACGATAATACACATAGTGGAAGTAATACATCTGCAACTGGTGCTCAGTTTACACAGCGTGAGATTAACGAGACGCTGGCAAGTACAATAGGCACTTCTAATTCAAACATTACAAAATTAAATCAAACGGTTAGCAATCTCAACAGTAAAGTTTCCAAGCTTGAGTCTGGAATTGTGAATGTTTACCGTTATAAGGGTTCGGTTAATACTGAAAATGATTTGCAGGCTCATAACGAGACAAGTACACCTGGTGATGTTTATAATGTCTTATCTACTGGAATGAACTATGCTTTTGTTGGTATTTCTGAGCGTTTGCATTTTACAAACACTGTATATACTGGAATTAGGCTTCTTAAATACGCAAAGGAACGCAAGATAGAAACAAAAACTGAACAACTACTAGTCAACGGACACGCAACGTCATGCACAGTCGCAGCGACAATGGATGAAGATGGTAATTATCTAATTTATGCGTTTGTAGGAGGTCCTAGTTCTGCAAATCAATACATAGACTTTTCGGCTTATGATACAGAAAATGGGTATCAAACAAACCAAGATGTATAGTATCTGTTCGTTCCATCTGAGAAAGACATATGGGATGCTCTTGGTGAATCTCAGAGTCTCACATTGTGGGAGGAATAATTAAATAAAAAAGCCAGGGTAATCTCTGGCTTTTTTCATTGTTAAATATTATTATTGTAAAAACGCGAGGGAAAATGAAAGCTTTAAGCTTAAAAAGTATAAGAGAACTTATTAAAATCTTCGTCGTATCCGGCGATCTTTTTATGTCTATTCACTGTATAGATGCGCTGTGCGGTTTACATCTTTGTGTGTTTGAGTTTATCTTTGGCTAGAGCTTGTGCGCTTTTATTGTCTTAATCTTATCAACCTATCTATTAGGATTTTGCAACAACTTCAGATGGTTGATTTTTCATTCTTTTATTATCCAGTGCTTCATAATGTACAACAGAATGTTTGGCCTTGGTGTTATGTTGACATTGGTGCGTATAATTTTACCTGTTTCGGGTTTGGCTTTATTGTCAAACATAATAATCAAAGACCCATGGTAGAAACTCTACGAAAACTTATCTCACGCGAGTTGCGGAAAATAGCCGACAGAATCGACAACGGATCATGTGAAATGACCGCGCAACAAGCCGACGACCTACTATCAGCTATTTCACACTAGCCATATAGTAAGGCCTAGGCTTACATGTACCTAGAAATAAGCAGGAGCTCGTTTGATAAGTTGGTAAGGGATGGATTGATTCCGAAAGGATAGAAGAGGTTAGGATTTAAAGAACTCGTGTGGTACAAGGGAGATTTGGATAATTATAAAAACAAACAAAACTCCTGCATAGGATAATATATTTAACATGTTAAAGATTAGCTCATGCGGTTTTGTTTATAGATTCGCGATTTAGTACTTGGTGATCAACTCGTACCTATAAAATAAGTATAGCATAAATTCACCAAAATAAATATATAAAATATGACTAACGTAGAGAAAAATGCAAGTGGCGTATACGATTCGCCAACTTTCAAGAGCACAGGCACAAACATCTTGCAGACTGATGCCACCTCTACCATTTCTGTTTTCGTACGAGTAGACGAGGATGCAGACTGGGTAAAGGCTGACAATATCAAGGCTGGCGATGTTTTGACTGAGTTAAACCTGTATCCCGGCATGCATGTCATGCTGTCATCTTCAAAGCCTTTCTCTTATGGCTACCTGTGATGTTAAGCATGTGAGCATAAAGGAAAAGATTGACCTGGAAAATTTCACATACAAAATCGAGCAGATATGGAAAAAGTAAATATTGGATCAATCAATCTAGGCATCGAGAGATATGACAGGAATCCTATTGTTTCTGATCTCCAGCGTGAAGTCAACAAGCTGAAGATTCAAAAAGGAAACGGTAGTGGTCAGATCTCGGGTGAGCTAAACGATGTGATCGTGACCATAGACGGGAATAAGGAGGTTGTCAACATGGGCAAGCTTGTCAAGACCGTCAAAGAGAATAAAGCAGATATCAAAGTCCTTAAGGAAACGACACCTGGGGATTAGATTTGGAATGAAGTAACACTTTAAAAAAAATAAACCTATATGGCTAATAAATCAGTCAAATTTTATCGTGGTAATCTGGAAGCATACAATCAGATTACTCACGCTGATGGCATCTATTTTGCATCGGATGCAAGATGTCTGTTGATGAATGGCAAGAGCTATAGCGGCATCACTGATGTGGAGTTTAAGGATGGCAAGCTTATGGCTTCCTATGTTGACACAACTGGTGCTATTTAGAAAAAGGAAATAGAGCTCGGAACTGGTAAGTATGCACCCGCAGACACTACGGCTTCAACCGCTGCTATTGGTGGTATCGCAGCCGGTACTACTGCCGAATCTTTGAATGGCAAGAGTATCAACGAAGTTTTGGATATGCTGCTCTATCCTGAGTATGCCCCCAATTTTACAGATGCAACTATCAGCTTCAACTCTACTTTTGATTCTCCTGTTGAGGTTGGTAAGACTTGCCCTGCATAGCCCGTAGCTTCTGCTGTTACTGGTAGCCCTGCAAAGACTGTAAGCGGCAAATATACCACAACTGGCGGAGAGGCAACTAATACGTTCTCGCTCAATGGTAGTAACAGCTGGGGCGGTCAGATTCTCGAGCCCACAACTGTGACTGTTACCGCTACGCGTGCATATGCTGGAAGCACTGACACAGTGAAGACTAATAAGGGAACAGCAACGAATAAGGCAGTAACTGGTAGCTCTACGACTCTTTTAGTTAATGCTACACCTCATGCTCAGGTTGATGACGATTTCCATATTAAGCCTATCACAAAGACGCAGTCCAAGAATATCAAGTTTGTGTATTCAATCTATGCAAGTACAGCTGAAGCTGGAACATTGACAAAACAGACTATCCAGGATACACAGACACGCGAGCTGACATTGAAGGCTGGCGTTGCTCTTATCGCAGTACCTGCTGTGTTTGGTAGCGTGACAATTGAAAGGTACGGTTTGGGTCAGTGGTTTGCAGAAGCTACAACAGAGAGTGATGTATAGCTTGCAATTGGAGATGGTACAACCAAAATAGCATACAAGCAGTTCAAGATAAATGCAACCCCAACTGCAGATAGCTTATTCCGTGTAATTTATAATAAGTAATTAAGGAGGACATAATATGGCAAAATTATATGCAAGTAAGGCCGAGTTTGGCGTTTCTTTTAAATTTACAACCGCGCGTCCTCTTGATGACCGTTTGGTTGTTGATCAGGCTACAGACATCTATGATCCCGCGACTTGGGGCGGTGCTGATAAATGTACACTTTATACTGGATTGACTGTTGCAACTTCTGGTGGTACGCTTTATACTTATACTGGCCCTGCTGGTGATGCCGGTTTTGCTGATTCACTTGTAGACGGTAAGATTCCCAAAGAGAACTGGAAAGTCTAGGGTGGTGATACTCAGGCTTAGGTTGGCAATCTGGCCGACAAAGTGACAAAACTTGAGACTGCAAACACCGAAAACAAAGCAGCTATCGCAGCCGTTAAGGCAACCGCAGACAATGCAGTTGTTGCAAATGGTGCTATCACAGCTGCTACTGATTTCAGTGTTGTAAAGTATGACGCCAAGGGTCTTGTGACAGAGGGCAAAGTGTTAACTGCTGCAGAGGTTCCCGGTCTTAGCGCCTTAACTGAAAAGGTTAATAATATCGGCGTAGCTGTCAAGGAAACCGCAAACGCTGATTATCTGAAATCTTACACTTTCACCGGTCCAGATGGTACACCTGTTGACATCGATATTCCCAAGGATCTTGTGGTTACCAAGGGTGAGGTTGTAAAGGAAGGCAAGGATACATTCATCCAGTTGGCAATTGCAAACCAGGATGAACCTGTTAAAATTAACGTCAAGGATCTCGTTGATGTCTACACCGCACAGGCTAACGCCGCACAGGTTCAGCTTGCAATCAGCGGCACAAATGAGATATCGGCAACTATCAAGCCCGGTTCTATCGCTAAGACAGACCTCGCAACTGCTGTTCAGGGAAGTTTGGATAAGGCCGACGCTGCAGCTCCTCAGTCCGCACTTGATGCTACAAATGCAGAGATTACAAAGATCAAGGAAGACGTAGCAGCTCATGGTGTTAAGAGTGTCACAGCTTCAGGTACTGGATACGTGACAGCTAGCGCTGTAACAAATGATGCTGGTGTTGCTACTATCACTGTTGCATCTACCGATGCACTCGCAACTGCTGTAACAGCTGCAACCTCTGCACTTCAGGCTGGAGATGTCGAAGCTGGCACCGGAATGCTTACCTTGAATGTTAAAGGCACCCCGGTGATTGTTCCACATGGCTCAATGGCCGAAGCAGCAGCTGATGATTACCTCACAAAGAACGCAACTAATGAGGCAATTAATGCAAAGGCCGAAGAGATCAACGGCACTATTAATACTACTAAGGCTGACCTCGAGGGTAAGATTACAGCACTTGAGAATGCTAAGCTTACAGCTGGTGCTGGTATTTCAATAGAAAATAATAATATTGCAGTCGACAAGCTTGCAGTTACTAATGCGCCTACTTTGAGCGTTGACTCACATCTAACAAGTCAGGACAGGTATGCAGTATATAACAACCCGCTTGTTGGTGAAGCTGACAAGTATGTTGACAGTGCAACCTTGGCATCTGCTGTAAACAACACGAACGAGCAGGTTGTCAAAGGCTTGAATGAGTTGCATGATGGTGTTTATGAAATTGCAACAAATCTTGGTAGCAAAATCGACATCGTTAAAGTTAACGGTGTATCTTGCACAAAGGCACTTGGAACAGAGGGCGCTGAAAAAGGTCTCTAGATTGCAACTGTAACACTTGACGCTACAAAGATTGAGTATACAACAGGTGTAACTGTTGCTGCTCAGCTCAAGACTCTCACAGATACTCTCCAGTGGACCGAGGTATCACAGGCATAATTTAACCACTCAATACTATGGAAAACACAACTTTGACAAGTCGGTTTGTAAATTTCCACACAAGAGCCGCATATAACACTTTTAAAGCTGGCGCGGGAAATGCTATTTCCGATTAGTCCATAGTATTCATAACAGATCCCGACGCATCACAGCGTGATATCCTCACGCATGGCATAAGCATGATAGGGGGCGTTCCTAGAATCTCGTCATATTCCGTTGATGGCAAGGTTCCGTACGTCTCAGTATCTGGTGCTGCGAATTTAAATTTCATCTCTGGTAATGGCGTGGCTTTGTCGGCTGATGAAAAAGGCGTCAAAATATCTTGTGATCTTCCTATTGAAAAAGGGACAGGTGTTGCAAGTTTAAAAGCCAACTCTGGCAACTCTGCAAAAGGCGCCTCGTCTTTTGCAGAAGGTATCGGAACACAAACACTGCATGACGCAGAACATGCAAGCGGAAAGTTTAACATATCGCATAACAACGCCGATAAGTTCACAGATGACCACGCTGATGGCACAATAGGCACAGCACATACCGTGTACTCAATAGGAGGCGGCACTTCTGATACAGACAGGAAAAATCTGTTTGAGGTTATGGACAACGGAGATATCTATATTTTGTTTAAAGGGAAATATAGAAGATTACAAACACTGCTGGATGATACATTCACAGTAAGTGATGATAACGTATTCACAATTATTTCTGATTCAAAATAATATGGCAGATATTAGTAAAATTAACCTTGGTGGAACCGTCTATAACATCAAGGATTCAGTCGCTCGTGACGCGATTGTTAACACTCTTAAATTTAAAGGTATAACAACTGTAGCCATTACAAATGAGGGCACACAGGTACCCACTGACATCTATGGCCCTAATGCAACAGTTACTAATATTCGTATTGGTGATTTGGTTGTACATGACAAGGCCGAGTATGTGTGGATTGAAAAGAAGTCAGGCGAGACATCAACCAAGCAGTGGTGCCTGCTCGATGCTCTTAATGCATACGGTAAGTTGGCAGGCAAGGATAGCGCATATGGTACAACTTCAAGCAATGGTACACATAAGCATACAGTAGCAGTTCCTACTTATGTTGGAACAGCTACAACTTTTACCGGTGAATTTACACCCGCCGGTGGTATTACTCTTACACCCGCTGCTGATGGAGCTAAGATTTCTGGCACAGTAAGCGCTCCAACTATCACACTTGCTGGTGGTTCTACTTCAAAGATGAAGACTGCAACCGCAAAGGCTGTAACTGGTACAGGAAAGGCCGTGACAAGTGTATCATTGACTAATCCCACACTTACAACTGGAACTGCAACCTTTGTAACTGGCGGATCTGTTAGTGCTCCAACTGGTAGCATTGAAATTTCTGCTCCTAAGTCCCCAGCTTTGACAGATGCATCTGCAACTTCTAGCAATGTTGTAACAAATGCAACATATGCAGCTGCAAATGAGACACTCACACTGACTATTGGCGCACCCACAATTGAGGTACACAAGACAACTAAAGACTTCGTGACAAGCGCAACATCTGCCAATAAGTTCGTGACTGGCGTAACCCATGACTTCACAACTGCCAAGGGTCTCAATGCTGCATCTCTTAAGGCTGGTAGCATTGCAGTAGGTACGGCAGTATTTGCTCAGGGTGCTACAGAGTTTACATACGCAACTGGCGCAGTTGCTGCGGACGGCACTGGCGCAGATGTTGTTACCGCACTCCATACTGGCGCAACCGCATCAGTTCCCACATTCACAGCTACTACTGGCCTCAAGGCTACATTTGGTGGTACAAAGGCTCCAATTTCTGTATCTGGTACTTCCAAGATCAAGAAGAGCACATCGGAGACTCTCAACACCAGCAATGCTGGAGATCACACCCACACTGTTACTGTTCAGTAATTCACATTAGATTAACATACGAGAGGCGGCGTAATACCGCCTCTTTTTATTTTAAATAAAAAAAATATGTCTGATATTAGAAAAATACAAACTGGGAGTAACCAGTATACATTACATGCTAGGGTGTCGGATAAGTTGGCTGTAAGTGATCAGATCGGTTCGACTACAAAGCCTGTGTATGTAGATAGTAGCGGATAGGTCAAGGCTTGTTCCCGAGAGATACCAACAGGCATGACTATTGACTCTGTGCTTAATGATATATCAGTAAATGCCGTATAGAATAAAGTAATCAATGCTGCGCTTAAAGGAAAGAATCCAAAAGCAAAGGCTGACTTTATAGCATCAAGTGATTTGCCAGGTCTGCCTATTACTACCGGTGTTTTGGATTTGAATGGGTATACGCTGACATTGAGCGGGACGACATAGTTGACCGGCACGTTAACAATTAAGAATGGAACGATTGGAGGAGAAGGAACAATTAGCAGTGAAGACGCTGTTTTTTATATATATGATTGTTAGTTATCTGATTCTGCAAAAATAAGTATTTCGTGTATGGTGTTTGTGACAGATAACCTATATTATAGCCATACATTAGATGAAGGGATTTACATTACTATGCCAACGCTTTCTCTTAATAATAAAACGATTGCATGGATTTCCAATTCTTCTTGTATACGTATAAAAGGATAGTTAACAAGCGCTGGCGTTGGCGATTTTGGGGTATCATCTATTATAAATAGTACGTGGATTGTTATTTAGAATATAGCAATTAATATTAAAGCTTCAAATAATATATCTCTATCTGGTGTAATTTGTGCTCATATTGATTCATGCTCAAATGCAAATCCGGTCCCTGTTGATATTCCTGAATTTGGGATAGATCAAATAGACCAAAATTCAATTATCGCAATATCAAATTGTATTTTTGATAACGGAACAAATACGTCGTTAATAAGGGAAGGTGCGTATGATGTACAAAATCATAGATATTTGCGATTAGAGTACGTTAATAGCATAAAAGAGTACGATACTAATAACTTTTATAACTTACCAACAGCCTACGCAGTACTTGATTACCTCAAAAACTACGCTAAAAAAGACGACATCAGCACTGTTTACAAATACAAGGGCACAAAAACCAATTTTTCCGAACTTCCAACTTCAGGAAATAATATTGGTGATGTCTGGAATATAACCAATGCAGACACAGCTAATCATATCAAAGCTGGCGACAACGTTGTGTGGGATGGTAGTAAATGGGACAATCTCAGCGGCACCGTTGACCTCTCAAACTATCTTCAAAAAGGCGGAAAGCAAACCACGACCTCAACAGCAGATGGCGGGAGTAATGTCTACACTTTCACAGACGGCTCAACGATAACAGTAAAGAATGGATCGAAAGGTTCAACTGGAGCTGCTGCTACATGGTTCTCTGGCGGTGCTGTTACCGGCACATCTACCACTGCTAAAACATTTACCGTTTCAGGTTCTAAGGCTGGGGATATGTACCTCAACACTGGAACAAGTAATGTATATAAGGCAACCGCTGCTAACTAGTGGGTATATCTTTGCAATATCAAGGGACCACAAGGAACGCCAGGAAATAATGGAACTACTCCGACCATAAAGGCGGCAGCTGGTGGTAATATCGGAGCTGTCGGAACTCCAAGCGTTACAGCAAATACAAGCGGGACGACCACAACTTTCACGTTTAATAATTTAAAGGGATAGAAAGGAGACACTGGTGCTACTGTAACATGGCATACTGGCACAGCCGTGACTGGTACGGCAGCAACTGTTGCTGGTGCAAAAACCGGTGATATGTACCTGAACACGAAAACCTACAACGTGTATAAATCAACAGGAACCAATAAGTGGGCCGGTGTTTGCAATATCAAGGGAGCGAATGGAACAACTCCAACTATTAAAGCAGCTGCAGGTGGTAATATTAACAGCGTCGGAACTCCTACAGTTTCGGCAACAACAAGTGGCGCAACTACAACCTTTACATTCAATAATCTGAAAGGTCAGAAAGGAGACACTGGAGCAACTATCACATGGCATACTGGGACTGCTGTTCCAAATGCTGGAGTGCATGCAGTTACAAATGCAAAGGTTGGCGACATGTATCTCAACACTCATACATGCGATGTATTTAAAGCCGCAAATGCAGTGCAGTCATCTTTTAACTGGGTACTTATTTGTAATATAAAGGGCGCAAAAGGAGATGCTGCGGATATTCCTAAATTGGCCAAAGGCGTAGCCGGTATTGTTCCAGGAACAACAGATGATAGTCTTAACGCATCTCGATGGCTTAATGGTGGAGATAACGGCACAGGTAAGTGGAGTCCCCTTCCAACTGCAGGAGCTGGAACGACTGGGATTGTTCGAACTTGTAAAGATTACACAGGATCCATAAATAAAGATGATATTCATGGGTATGGGCACGGAACAACACCTCCTACTCTTTAGCCTATAACTAGCGGAGCTTCCGATTACAGAGGTGTAGAGAGTGATGGATCAGGTCGTCTTTTCGTAAACGTTCCAGCTTATGAAAAGAATATCAACAGAGCACAAAATACAGTTCTTGCAGCACCTACGACAGGAACCGGAACGGCAACATTTAGAAAGCTTACCACTTCGGACATACCTTGGGGCGATAAGCTTAAAGTAGTTACAGAATCACAATTTAATTCAACAACACCAAGAGCTGGTGTTTTCTATTTTGTTTTAGAAGAATGAACAATGATACACTAATCGTAAGTATGACATCATACCCAAAGCGAATAGGTACCACTCGGGAAATTTACAATATAATCCTCGGACAGAAAGAAGACGATGTGCATTTCGTCCTTGTATTGTCCGAGGATGAGTTCCCGAATCTGGAACTTGATTTGCCAAAGGATTTGCGCGAGGATTTCGGAGTTGAGATAATATGGGACAAAGGCAATATAAGAAGCCATAAGAAACTCATCCCAACTCTCGAACGATATCCAGATAACGCCATACTTGTAGTTGATGATGATATGACAATGAGGCCAGGATGGCTACATGAATTTATAGAGATGCATAAGAAGTACCCAGAGGATATTATTTACGGGCAAACTTCGAGTGTAGTAATAATCGAACGCGACGGGAGCCTGCGAGAAATTAGAAATTTTGACAATACATACCTAAGAGGCGTTGCAACAATAAACCAGAAACCGGCAAATGGTGCAGCTGGCACTTTATACCCAGCTCATACTTTCACCTCTCCTTTATTCTTTGATAGAGAGAAATTCATGGCACTTTCTCCTACATCGGATGAGACGTGGCAGTTTTTGTTTTGTGTGTTATCTGGTAGACGCTACCGATCACTTTATGAAAACGGTATATGTAGGTATGACATCCAGACAAACCAAGAGGATTGCCTAGCAGATGTCAACAAGGAGAAATACACAGAGATCCATAACATACTCGCTGCACATTTCCCACAATATAAGGAGAAGCTGCAGGAGAGACTGCCGGGTGTTGTTGTATCTATGGCAACATATGGCGAAAGGATGAATAACTCCATGACGGCTATTTTAAGCATTCTAAGGCAGACGATGAGACCGGAAAAGTTCATTTTGAATATTCCTGTTGATGATGTGAAAAACATGTCTCAGGAGTTGCTTGATCTTGTTAAAGTTGGAGATATAGAAGTCCACCCTGTCATTGATGATATGGGACCACATAACAAATGGATCTATGCAGCCACTGAATACTACGATCGCTGTATCTTGTTAGTAGACGATGATGTCGAATACGAAAACACGATGATACAGCGAATGTTTACCTGGTGGCAAAGAAACCCCGGGTGTGTTATCTCTGGCCGTTGTCGTTTGATTTCTATGGATATTGATGGAAGTATCAAGCCATACGGAGAGTGGCCAGTATTTCGTGGTGCGCAAGGTGTAGCTACTCGCTCATTACTTCCTACTGGATGTGGTGGGACATTTATCCCTCCGTATATTCTAGAGGATGCTATCGACTACGATATGATTAAAGATTTCGCACTTGACGATGATTTGTATCTTAAATTAATTTTTAACAAGCACTATGCAAACGTCCTATTTATCAATGTTGAAAAACACGATATATATGTCGGAGGCAAACAGCTATCTTGTAATATGAACAAGAAGATTGAACGCATCCAAGGCATACTTGATAAATATGACATCATGGCTGGTGCGCATATTTTATAATTATGGCAGTAGAAGAAAGACAAATTTTCAGCAAGATTTGGATAAGATAGAACACTGACAATCTTATATTCTTTAAAACAAAAACAGGAAATTCAAGTGTCGTAGGAGGAAGCGAGATTCACTGCTACAAAGGAACGTATAGCACTGCAATATTCACAGCTGATATTTCTGACCTTGAAAATGGCAAGACGTATTCTTTCGCATGTTTTAAAGATTACGGAGACAAGCCGCAGTCGTGCTCTATTTTAAATTCCTCATCTTAGCTTGTTAAGTCATTGAGCGCAACGTTGGCATCATGGACAGATTTCAAAAAAACTGCTGACATGAAATATATAAAGGTGACGATCAACCCAACAAAAAAGACATCTGTGCGCGTAATGCTTAGTACATCACGAAAGGCATATGTTCCATTTATTCAAAAGATAAAGGAAGTACACCATCCTGATAGCGTTGGCGACAATTGGGGTATTTCTCTGTTTTATAAAGATAGCGTAGGAAATCCTATTCTTATGAGCAGTGCAAAGTATGATGTCATCAGATATAAAACACAAGATGGTGGTCAGATGACGCCAAACAAAAACTCGAAGTTTTACAGTTATATACATAAGGACATCCCATCATGGAAAGGAGATCATCGTTTTCTGCTATTGTTCCCTTCGAATAATTTCCCAGATGATTTGTTTGGAGGTTCAAAGCTGACTATGTTATTTATTCCAAAAGGTATGTATATGCCATATAAAGGAAAAATGACAAGTCTTGCACCACGTGGCGATCTTTATATTCATAAGGATTCACTCCTTCTTACAGAGACGAACTTTTTAATAAACTTTAATGGCTGGCGTTTATTCTTGTATGATAGAGATATTGATGACATCGTTGGACTAAACGACATGTCAGGAAACGGCGACTACGCATATGGCAATTGAGAAAATATTTCACTTTATCAATTTTGGTAGAAAACCACTTGATAATATACAAAAAGAGAGGATTGAGTCTTTTAAAAGATTCAATCCTTCCTTTGAAATTAAAATATGGACAGACAAAGATTTTAATTTTTCAGCAGGGCCTCAATTCGTATAGGATGCTTTGCTGATGAAAAACTACGCATACCTTAGTGACTACTATCGTTTTGCAATTCTTCGAGATTATGGTGGCATTTATTGCGACACTGATGTTGAATGTTTTAGACCACTCGATGACTTACTTGATAGATCGGAACTTTTGGAGCGTGAGTTTATAGTTGGAAACGCAGAATGTATAGGAACTGCTATCATGGGATTTAAAAAAGGACATCTTTTTCCATTGCTTGTTTTGGATTATTACAATCATCATCCAATCATTCGAGACGGAAAGATTCCAAGAGACATGACAAATTAGTTCATAATCACAAACCTCAAGAAGTATTGTGCAACAGGTCTAGATATTCTACCTTATGGTCAGTTCTTATTATATAATCATGAAAGAAACCCCAACGGGTACACAGAGCACCACGCGGATTTTACATGGGGACATAACACAGAGGTTTTGCTTTATACGCAGAACAACAAAGGCACTATCAGGTAGTGTTTGGATTCCCTAAAAGATCAGCATGTTATAGTATGTGATAATAGCACAGATGGAACACAGGAGATACTGAAAGAATACGATATTCCTATTTTTTATAATTGTCAGGATTTCCTGAAAACTGCACTGTCTATATCTTATGCTCGGATTGGCGTTTTGATTTTGCACCCTTGGAATACATACAAATTGAACAATTTTTTTGGCGATGGCCAAAAAATCGTATCAATTGGACCGTATGATATATCAAAAAATGATGTATTTATACCAAAGAAAGCCTACACATCAGACATATAGGATATAGATAAATTCCAGGATATCGTAGTCCTGAAAAAGTCAAAAGATATTTTGGCAACGAATTAAACGATGGGATCGCATTATTCATGCGGTCCCATTTGTTTTTTCTGGCATCGTTGTGCTTTTGGAAGTTTCCGGTCTTATCATTGTATAGTCGCGACGAGGTATAACTTTTTAAAATTTAACAATTATGTCAGACAGCAAAGTTTATATGTTACCTGATGCCGGGAGTGGCAGCCAGGTAGATCCCAATCTCTTATTGTCGATGATGGGAAACGGAAATGGTTTCGGTGGTGGAAATTGGATTTGGGTCATCTTCCTTTTCTTCCTTTATGGTATAGGTGGGAATGGATGGTTTGGAAACAACCGTGGCAATATAACCGAGACAATAGCAAGCACAGCAGAGCGTGATCTCTTGATGAGCGCCATTCACGGAAACGCAAATTCCATAGGTTAGTTGGCAACTACTCTGAACTGTGACGTCAACAGTATCCAGACCGCAGTTAACTAGGTATAGAATGCTATAACACAGGTAGGCAGCCAGGTCGGAATGACTGGTCAGCAAGTTATCAACAGTGTACAGTAGGGCAATATGTCTATCGCTCAGCAGATGAGCCAGTGCTGCTGCAATGTACGCGAGGCTATCACAAACAGCAACTATCAGAATCAGATAGCAACCATTAATTCTGTCAATGCTCTCAGCAACCAGATTGGAACATTGAGGACAGGAATGGATCAGGGATTCAGTGCTAACGCTTACGAGACGCAAGCTCAGACTTGCGCAATAAACAACAACATTTCAAGTTCTGTTCAGAGTATCAAGGATACAGCAACTGTAAACACAAACGCTATTCTTGCAAAGCTTGACCAGATGCAGAACTCAGCTTTACAGGATCGCATCAATGAGTTATAGGAGACAAAGACACGGCTCCAGAGCTAGATAAGCCAAGAGCAGCAGAACCAGGCAGTGGCAGCTATGATAGCACCGTTGCAAAAAGAACTTGCAGAAATCAAGCAGAACCAGCCAAGCACAACTACTGTGCAATATCCCAATCTGGTGGCTGTTCCAGCTTCTCAGTATTACAACAGCGGAACCACTACATTCTGGACTTGATATGGCAGTAACTGGATATATTGGTAACAGGGGAGGGATTCCTTATGTTGCAGCGACCCTATCGGATGCAGGATCGGTTAGCACCAATGCTATCTACACATTGCCAAATCATGTGTTCAGATTCCTTGGTCAGGCTGGGCTTATTGTTGTGAATATCCCGACATCTACGGCAGCAACTGTTACAGGTGTTGAGTTATAGGTTAACAACCAGACCCTGCCTCTTACTAATAATGCAGACGCAGCACTTACCACTCTTGCAGCTGGTACTCATCTGTTGTCTTTTAACAAAACAACGAACCGGATAATCTTGTTTGTGTAATGTTTGGATCTTTAAGACAGGGCGGGGTTGTGTATATATTAGACAAGACCGACGGCGTACGCCTGAAAACAGGAGAGGTAATCTATACAAGCGCACCAAAGCCCATGATAGGAGGTATGCCAAATTAGCAATGCTTGGATCTTAGGGTTAATGTAGACGGCAACACTATCGACTACAACAGCATCCCGTTCTCAAACACTATTGTCTCATATGGCAACGGCAATATTGTCATAAGCGAAACAAAGCAGGGACTGTAGCAAGATGTGGAAGCTATACTTCATAATTCAAAACAAGCATTGGAAAATATTGATAGATATAAAAACAACATCGGATAGTGTGAGGAGATACTGAAAACTCTGAACCCATAGTTCGCGAGAGATAAAGAGAGAGATGAAAGGCTCACGAGTCTCGAAGAACGGTTCGATGGTGTAGCTGGAAAGATTGACAAAATACTGACTTTGATAACTACAAAATAAAATGATAATCATGGAGTACACAAGCGACAACTACGAGAGACTCATGGAGTTTGTCTCGTGCATAGAGAAGAAGGCAAAGGCTGTGAAAGAGATGCTCGAAGATGAGAGAGAGGAATATCAGCCAACAAGAAGACGCTCCCGTTATGATTCAAGATATGACTCTTGACCAATATGATGACCGTCCGGCGGGAATGAAGAGGTATCTTTCATACTATGGTTGGCATTTCACGCGCAAGATGTGCGAGTTTGCCGTATAGATGATGTAGAAGGGAGGCTCTACCATCAACCCGCTGGATAAGTCAAGCGTCGACAACTACCTCCAAAATGCGAATATAACCCTTGAACACAACAAGTTATATGATTATGTCTACGTCGCCAACATGGCCTATTCTGATTTTTATGGGTCATCAATACAAAATGACATATAGCTTGCTAGGTATATCAAGGACTATATAGATGATGAGGATGCATATGACGGGATGCCATTCAGCAGATTCTATATAGACACCGTGAAAAAGGGCGTTCCTATTGATTGGGAGGAGATGATGTAAAACAAATAAAAAAAAATAGTATAATTGCGACAGAATAATGAAAAGGCAATATGTAAAACTCGTTCGAATGTAGAAGGTAGGTGTACCGTCGGCGACGTAGCGGGTATAATAGATTAATGTATTATAAAGAACGGGTGAGACAGGATTCTTGTTTTCATTTTATATATATTTTTGGGGCCTTTCGGATTCTATTCCGAGGGGCCTTTTTTGTTTGATGAATTAATGAACTAATGATAAAATACTATGGCAGCAACAATTGACGATTTGGACGTTGTTGATCTCAGTGATCTTGACAACGGAGGAGAAAATAACCAGCAGAACGGAGGAGAACAGACCACTCCCCCTGATTGGACAAGTGAACCAGACCCAGATAATGGTGGCGAAGGTTCAGATGATGGGGACGTTATTACAGATGTCCTGAAGAGCAAGGGAATTGATGATCCCAGCAAGATTAAGATCGCAAATGATGATGGTGAGATTGAGGAGGTAGACTGGAACGATCTGAGCCGTGAGGAGCAGTTCGCAATCCTTAAAGATGGACCTCGTGAGACAGAACGCGATGAAGATGATCTTGATGATGATGAGATCGATTTGATAAACAGATTACGCCTTTCTGGTATGAGCCCAGCAGAGTATGCAGCAATGTTGCATAATCAGGGAGCGCGTGCTGCTACTGATAAGATCATGCAATCACAGCAGCCGCACTATACAGTAGACGATCTGACTGATGAGGAACTCTACGTGTTGGATATGCAGGCGCGTGTCAAGGACATCACGGAAGACGAACTCGCGACTGCCTTAGATAGGGCAACATCCGATCCCGATCTTTTCGCGAAAGAGATCGCAGGAATCAGGGATGAGTACAAGAAACTTGAAGATGACCGTAATCGCCAAGATGCAGCTTTGGAGGCCCAACAGCAACAGGAGATGTATAGACAGTTCGCTGGTGGTATCGCCAATTCAATTCAAGATTTTACAAGTATCGGAGATTTGGA